>MAAC01005937.1_pt1 | contig 76105 bp, 99 predicted proteins | sample 1115981 | NCBI WGS metagenome assembly MAAC01 (sample SAMN04961126, study PRJNA320927) | seawater metagenome | isolation source: sample BD02T64 sea water enriched with oil for 64 days | place: USA:Gulf of Mexico | collected 2013-07-27
CAAAGCGTTTTCTTGCACATCACCCCAACGGTTGATGGCTTTAAAAACAGGCCCATCCTTTATTCCTGATTCGTACATCCAGGTATTTAACGACGCTATTGGGCAAAGGGGACTGTTAATCGCCAACAACGGTTTATCAACGCCCTGCCCTTGTTGGTCTGTTTTAGATCGCGGCACGGTAATCACAATGCCCTCCTCAACCCTTTTGATGTTCTCAACGGTCATGCCGACTAATTCACTGCGTCTAAAGGCCCCAAAGAAACCGACCAGGATTAAGGCTTTGTCTCGCACACCTTTCAAATCATCATCGATGTGCTCAATCATCCGCAGCAGTTCTTTAAACGTGAAAACGGCCGCTTTTTGTTTGGGCTTGCCCTCTTCTCGCTCTATCCCTTTTAGCAGTTTTTTTACCTCGTCTGTTACCGGGCTATCAAACCCCTGCAGTTCATGCCAGTTCTTTAATGCTGTTAGGCGTAAGGACAATGTTCGGGTACTGAGTGATTGAGCATGAGCCAACAGATAACCCATCACTGTTTTAGGGTTACTCGGTAATGCCCCACCCCATCGCTCAAAATGTCGAATAGCCGATTGATAAGCTCGCCGGGTGTTGTCGGTTGTCGCGGCTTTAATGTAACGCTGGTGCGCGTGAGAGCCAAGCTGTGAGCTTAGCGCGCCTATCTAATGGGTGCGAGTCTGCTTTCTTGTCAGCGTGCTTAATGTCGGTCATAGGGGCGCTTTGTACTGAGTGATGACGTTCTTGAATGATTTTCCTGATTCTAACACACGATAATATGCCTTATCACTAGTTAGTTTAAAATAAACAACCCGCCTTGTATTTAATATATATAACGTTATATTATGTATTACGTTATTTAGTACGTTAAACGCAATCGGAGCACATCATGGCCAGAGCCGGAATCACCCAACTTGATGTTCACAAAGCGGCCACCCGTCTTATGGAAGATGGCAAAAACCCGACCGTCGATAGCGTGCGAGAATTATTGGGGACCGGCAGCAAGAGCACCATCGCGCCGCTTCTGAAGCAATGGAAAGCGCAACACGACAACTGGAACGAGGTAAAAGACACGGGGCTGCCCGTGAGTTTAATCAGCACGGTCAAAGCACTATACGAAGGCATGCAACACGAGGCGCAAGAGAAGGTTAATGAGGCACAAGCCATCGCCACCGAAGCCCTTGAGCAATCTGCCCGTGCATTGCACGACAAAGAACAGGCGCTCCAATCAACCCAAGAAGAATTACAAGAAATCGAAGCCTATTTGAAAACGGCAAACAAAGCCAATGACACATTAAGAAAACAACGTGTCGAGGATGCATTACAAACCCAACAGGTTAATAACGAAAACCAAGCGCTAGCTGAACAGTTAAAAGCCGCCCTCCAGGAAAACAAACAACTGACCGCCCTACTCCAGCAAGGCCAGGAGAACCTTGAGCATTACCGCGAGAGCGTCCAACAACAACGCGCCCAAGAACGAAGTGATGTTGATCGGCAAATCGCCCAGCTTGAATCGGCCTTGGCCGGCTCACGTAAAGAAAATGGCGTGCTAAATGAGATAGTCCCTTCTCTAAAGAAAGACAACGAAGCAATGCGGATTGAAGTGGACCGTTTAACAAGCGACAACATAACCTTAGAAAAAGAACGCTCGTATGCACAAATGAAACGGGTCACTAAAGTACATGAGTGTGAGCAGCTAGAGAACGCAATCACGCAGAAAGACGCCCAAAACGTTACCTTGCAGGCAGCGATTGACGAATTGCAAACTGGCAGTCTGATTTTAAAACAAACGGTGGCCGCCCTAACCGCTCAAAAAGAACTGCAAGAAAAAACAATGATCAAAATAGAGGGGAAAAGCGAACGACAAGCAGAGGAAGTCTCATCATTAAAACAAGAAAAAGCCACTCTCGTTGAGCAACTAAACAGTGCCATGAGGAAGTGAATGTCGAGGAATAACGGCCAGATTTCAAAACTTGCACTTTAAAAAAAGCATGATACAAGATAAGAAAAGTAATTAATTTTTATGAAAAAACAACTAAAAACACTATCGACCATCTGGGCATTGGCCCTGATCACCCTTCTATTGTTACTGCATATATCCACTGCGGCTGCTCAACAGCCAGGCACATTTCGACAAGCTAAGAAGCTAATGGTAACGATGTATGAGCAGCACCCTATTAGTTTCTACTGCAGGTGCCCATTAAACAAGGTGGGCAAGAAGTTGGTACCAGACCTTCGCGCCTGCGGTTATAGCTCACGCAAGCCCAAAGACCGTCGCTATCAACGCATCGAATGGGAACACGTGATGCCTGCAAGCTGGTTAGGTAATCAGCGCCAATGTTGGCAGCACGGTGGTAGAAAAAACTGCCGCGCAAAGGATATAGCGTTCAACATAATGGAAGCAGAGATGGTGAACTTGGTCCCGGCCATTGGTGAAGTAAATCGTGACAGATCCAATTACAAGTTTGGCATCATTGAAGGTGAAAAACGGCAATACGGCCAATGTGACTTTGAAGTGGACAACAAACACCGCATAGCAGAACCAAAAGAGAGCATAAGGGGCGATATAGCACGCATCATGTTCTTTATGCGAGACAAGTACAACATTCGCCTATCGGCCCCACAGACGGCTTTATACAAGGCTTGGAGCAAACAAGACCCTATCGACGAACGGGAAAGAAGACGCAACAAAAAAATACTGGCCATACAAGGTCATTCAAATCATTACATAACAGGACAATAAAGATGGAAACAAGGATGAAAACGACTGATTTCTTTAATCAGCAATTCAAACGCAAAACACATGCGCTACTAAGGTTCGCGTTCGTAGCCATCACCATTGATTATTTTATAAAGATTAACTTCTCTTTAGAAAGCTATGAGTTTATCGCTTTAAATATAATCTGCATGGTTCTGGCCCTAGTCATTGTCCCGCTATTTGATGTCTACATTCTAAAAGACCCTCTACATGCCGAAACAATTAATCCACTCCATTACTGGGTTCTTGGTTTATTTGGAGACTACCAAACAATCTTAGACGGACTTAACGGAGTAAGAAGAACAGCAACAACTAACTTTGAAATTGCTGAAACCCTTTATTTAAGCAAAGCCAACCGTTTCCTTAAAAAAAACGGGAAGCCTTACACGGACCCGACGGGGACTATCCATAGAAAAGCCGGTCATGACTCTTCGTTCGAGCCAAGGTATCTAATCGTCATAATAACGGCAATTGGTATCATTGCTATAAACCACGTAACAGATCTTTTACCGCAAGCAATTCTTGACCTCTTCCCCCTATTTTCTAATACGGGATTAAAGTTAATAGCTATGTATTTTTTTGCGTTCAAATTAGTGCCGCTCATTGCCGGTGATGATTCAATAAAGACTGGTAAAAGCAACTACGTGTTTTGGCAAAATATATGGATGGGACATTTTGATTTAAGAGTAAGAAGAGTAACGGATGAAATAGCGTATATCAATAGGAAAACAGCAGTCCTAACCCAAGCATCGAAGGAACTAGACGCGATCTTGTTAGTTCCCTAAAAGAACAACTAAAAAGTAGCAAACAAACGTTAAGAGAACAAACAAAAAACCTCAAATCGTTATAGAAACAAATAAGAGCCGCCAAAATACATGGAGAAAAATAATTGACTCCAGTCTTTTTTAACAAGATATTAGCCAAACCAACAAAGAAATTAAGCACATGCTACAAATGGAAAACAGATCTGTCTTACATAATATCGAATTTGACCTTCTTAAAAGAAACCCGCATCAACCACGGCGAGTTTTCAATAAAGACAGACTATCAGAACTAGCAGGTTCGATTAAAGATGAAGGGTTAATACAGCCTATCGTTGCTCGCAAAATAAATGACCATTATGAAATCATAGTCGGTGAAAGGCGGTGGAGAGCCTGTCAGCTTGCCCGAATAAAAACTATCCCTGTCTTGGTTCGACAATGTACAGACGAGCAATCAGCAATAGCAGCGATCAGTGAAAACACCCAACGAGAAGATTTAAGTTTACTTGAAATGGCACACGCATTTTCTCGGCTTAACAAGGAGTTCTCGATGACCCATGATATTATTGGCCAGCACTTCAAAATTAATGCAAAAAATGTAACGCACATCTTGCGTTTGTTAACGTTGAGTAACGACATCCAAGACTTGATAGAGGATGGTCATCTAAAATTAGGTCATGCAAAAGTAATTCTATCGGCACCACAAGAACAGAGGGCGCCTCTAGCGAAGAAAATAATGGAAAAATGGCTCTCTGTGCGCGCTGCTGAAAAAATAGTTAAGAGCTTACTCACGCCCTCCCCTGCTCTTATAGCTAAAAGGAAAGATACTGATGTTGTCCGTTTAGAACAAAAAATATCAGAAGTCGTTGGGCTATCAAGCAACATTAACTATCAACCGGGAGGTAGTGGTAAAATTGAGTTCAAGTTTGCTAGCTTTGATGAACTTGAAGGATTGCTTGTTCAACTAAAGGTTTCCAATGCGTTTTAGATTGTTTCTTTTTTCCTTAAATTTAAAAAAATTAACGTCATGGGTGACGGTACTAGAGAGGGTTGTTTGCCGTGGCTTATATGGCTCCATTCCTAGAAACCAAGGTTTATGGCAATCCAGCAAAAGCACCCTCCTCTCGCTTTACTTTGTTTTGGCCCTATGTGTTTAAAGGTTTTTACAGAAACCAAATGAGCCAGTATTTTAAGAGTATTGCCGATATAACATCTCAAATTGAAGAAAAGAAAGCCTCGCTTGAAAAGGAAGGACACAAGCTTGCTCCCTCTTTAACTCAAAAGCTAGAAGATGTAGGTTCAATGGCGGCAAGCCCTGGTTTATATTCATCTATTCTGGAAAAGCCCATTGTTATTGCTGTGGCCATGATAGTGTTTGTGGCTTCCTATCTCGGCGCCCTTGAGCTGGTAACCCTACCGTCTAGTTTACCGCTAATAGTCGCCTTTATAGCCACCTACTTGTTGACCCCTATTGCAGGTTCTTTGTTAGCCAAGGGTGATGCCATGAAAGGCTTTTCTCTTAGCGGGTTTTGGCGACACGCTTTTCATTCGGATATAGAGCTATGTATTGCAAGGCTTAATGCAGTTAGAAGTAACCGCGCTGCCATTTTAAGAGCACTAAATGACGTTAGCTAAGGAACTAAATATGACAGCTCCTCTAATTCAAAGGGGTATAAACGAACTGCAAAGAAAGCTTTTCCAGCCCTGCCACGTTTTTGATAGCGTATAGCTAGACAGCCTGGTCAGTTTTGTTTAGATCGGGTTTGATTTAGCTGTTGAGGTATATTTCAGAATGTTTTTGTTATGTTCTAGAGGATTGCTTTTTATTTGTTTTAAAATTAAAAAATTAGTTAAAACGACATGTAATGTCGGTACTAAAAGAAGTACTTAAAAAGAACTTAAAGTACTAAGGTAAAATTATAAAAACAAAACCCTAATAATATCATATAGATAAAGTAAAAATGGGAAGCCTACAGTGTAAAAATAGACAGTTTTCCATGTAAAAAACGACAGGCTTTAGTGTAAAAAATGACATAGCTCCGTGAGAAAACATACAGCGTTCCGTGTAAAAAAAGACTTAGGTGTTGTGGATAACTTCTCGCATCCTTTCTTTTTGCTATGGCTGTATGATGCTTTGCTTCTCCGTGTAAAAATAGACAGGTAGTGATAACCGTATGAGCCACCATTAAATTTGGGTTATTAGTAAAGCCAACACTGTGTTTTATAAGAGATTTTCATAAATATTATTGAAATGAAATACGCCGGTTGTATGTAAAAGAGTTTGCTCCGTGTTAAAAAAGACAGGGGTTATGTATAGGAATTTTTTTATATTTGTATAAACCTATGGCATTCCGTGTAAAAAAAGACAGGTAATGATAATCGTATGAGTTGTCATTAAATTGAGTTACACAATATCTAACTAATTGTTTTATAAAGACTTATAAAATAACATCATTAGAAAAAAATGCGCTGTGATGTTTAGTTAAATATGCTCCGTGTAAAAAAAGACAGGTGTTATCTCTTAAAAAGAAATATGCATGATGTATGGCTCGGATCGGCCATTACCCTCAATTCTACCCTCTTTTATAAAGCCTAGTTCTACAAGTTTTTCTAGCTGTGAGATTGCTTTCCTTTTTGCCTCAGCCGCCCTTCCGTTAAAGCCAATAGCAGTAAGAATATCTTCCCAATTTTTTTTATAATATTTATTTGATTTTTGGCTGGATAGAAAACGATGAAGAGCTTTTCCAAAAGGGGTTAATTGGCGGCGAATACCAAAATCTATGTAGGTCCTAAATTCTGTTAGCCACAATACGATAGCGGGATGAAATTCAAAGTAATAATAGGCTTCTTTATCATCATTTATCCAATCAATAGAAAGAATTTGAATTTGCTTACCTCTGTACTTATCTAGGTTTTGAGGTTGAGTAAACTTCAAAATAGTTGCACCTAAACGTTCAACTGATGCGCGCCTATTTTTAAGCGCCTCTCCACCCCACCCCGCTTTTGGAGGCTTCGTGCCTCGAATGGTTGTTTCTAGCTCCGAGATTAAAAAGTAACCAGAATGTATTAATACATCCTGTTCGTTATTTTTAGTGATTGTAGATCCGGTATGGCCGAGATTTTTACTGGGCATCTTTGACGGCTTTCCTTTTAATGCGGATTTTCGAAGTAACAGTAATCCTATGAAGGTATCTTCGTCATACACAGTTAAAGGAGGGCCAGATTTAAAGACACCGCCCTTATCCCATGTGGAATTTAGTCTTATAAAATCAGAGTTTTTGGTCTTTTCTGTTTCAAGCTCACGTGCTTTTTTACGTTGAGAAGGGGTAAATAAAGGAATTCTTGAGAGTGGTGTTGGGTATTCTCGGCTTGGAAACAATTCAAATTGCTCGATATTAAAATCATTAACAAATCTTTGAAGTGTTTTTTCAGCGCTTTTTGCTATTTTTCTTGAACTTTTACCAGGCCTCATGACTTTTTCTTTTTTGAGGGACGCGTCTTCTTGAGTGTGGCCTGGACTTTCTACACTATCATTTCTGTTTTTTAGGATATTGCTAAGTTTTTGGATCCTTTTTGTTAAGTCGTCAGCCATTCTTGTTAATATATTGTTGTAAGCGGGCAAACTGTAACATATATTAGCGAAACAGTGAAAATTGTTAAAGTTATCCTATTTAATCAAAAGGAACAATAATGAATGAATCAATAGAGTTGCTAGAAGATATGGAAAGAAGAATGGGTGAGCTTGTTGCTTCTATGCATAATCAAAACCTTGCAACAAAACCGGGTAAGAATGAATCCAAGCGTTATTCTATGAAAGATGCAGCTACAATGATAGGTAGAACTTATACAGCAATAAGAGAAGCTGAAAAGAATGGCTTTCTTCCAGACCCTGAGATGGGGGAAAACAATAGGCGGCTTGGATATACCCTAAAGGACATCAATGCCGCCAGAGATCACTTTAAGACTAGATTACGGCGTGATGAATCTACAGATGAGTGCGTCAGGTTATCTTTTAGCAACTTCAAAGGCGGGTCAGCTAAAACAACATCAGCAGTACATGCCGCTCAATTTTTAGCGCAATCTGGGTTGCGCGTTTTACTAGTTGATTGTGATCCCCAAGCCAGTACTACAGCGACTATGGGCTATATTCCAGATTTAGATATTGATGAAGATTCAACATTGCTGCCTTATTTGGATAGTCAGGCGAGTAGCTTGGATTATTCAATTAGGAGTACATTTTGGACGGGATTGGATTTAATACCGGCGAATCTTCAGCTTTTTGCTGCTGAGGGATTAATTGCAAAAGAGGCGTCCACAATAGCTCTTCAACGCCTTAAGGTGGGGCTTCAAAGTATCGAGGATAATTATGATGTTATTGTTTTAGACCCACCACCATCACTTGGAATGATTAGTTTGTCAGTGATGAATGCTGCTAACGCAATTATCGTACCGTCTCCAGCGGCTAGTTATGATATTTACTCAACGAGGGCATTTTTGAAAATGCTTATTGATACACTAATTACGTTAAAACATCATGGGGTAGAAATTGATCTGAAGTTTGTAAGGTTGCTAGTCACACGATTAGATGAAAATTCAGAAATTCAAACCGCATTAGCAGATCTATTGCCTAAGCATCTTGGTATTTCAGTGTTACGTAATGCTGTAAGAAAATCAGCAGCTCTTGATAGGGCGGGGATGCACGGAAGGACAATTTATGAGATGACGGTTGATAACATGCCTAGAAAGACCTTAACAAGGGCATTGAGCCATTTCGATAGGGCTAATGAAGAAATATTGATGTTAATTCGAAAGACCTGGCCTAGTCATATAAAGGAATTAAGAAAAAATGCAGAATCTTAGGAGAAAGAGATGAAAAAAAAGAAAAGTAGCGCAACAAGCCTAATGAGTAATATTTTAGGGGGCGTTGAATTAAAGAAGGATGGTGTTAGAGAGAGCAGCAAAACTAATTCTGTTACAGCTTTTTCACACATAGAAAAAAAATCGAATAAGAAAACCACTCAAATGGTTACGACCATGTGGGTTAGTCCTGAAAAATGTAGAATTCAAGAAAGACCGAATCGCTTTTATGATTTGTTAACGCCTGAAAGGTGTGCAAGCCTGATATCTTCAATAGAGGGGCAGGGGCAAAAGATACCTGTAGTGGCACGGCAAACTGGCGAGTTAGATAAGCCTTATGAAATTGTTGTCGGTAGAAGAAGGCATTTTGTCGCGACGTATTTAAAAATAGATTTGCTGATAGACGTTCGAGTGCTTTCGGATGAGGAAGCGTTTTTGTTATCCGATGCGGAAAATGATGGCCGAGAAGATTTGTCCGATTTAGAAAAAGCCTATGATTGGGCTGATGCTCTTGAAAATTTGTACAATAATAACGTTGCTCGTCTGGCTGCAGCACTAAATAAAACAAGACCTACGGTATATGAGTATTTGGCCCTTGCAAAGCTAGATAAGGAAATTATTTGTGCGTTTGATAGTCCGTTAGATGTAAAGAAGGGGCATGCGGCAAAGTTTGTTAGTTTGCTGAAAGATCCGAATGCTAAGAAAAGGCTTTTTGACATGGCAGCAGAGCTCTCCAAAAAGAAGGGGCTTTCTGGTGCTCAGGTTTTTAAAATGCTTGTTAGTGCTTCCAAGTCGCCTGTAAAGAAGGGGGGATTATTAGTAAACGAGGACATAAAGAGTAGGACTGGGAAAATTGTTTTTAACCTTACGAAGAACAGGCGAGGGGGAACAGTGATCAAGATAAATAACACGCATGACGCCGATAAGGCTGAGCTTATAAAGCTAATTACTAAGGCGATCAATAAATTTGAATAGGGGTAGATATGTGATTTGTCGGAATTCCGACAAATCACCCATCTTATTGATATATAAAGGAAATCATGCCTTTTTTAATCAAGAAAATATCGTAAAAAGTGTTGAAAATTAAAACAGTGAACCATTCGTTTTGCAATTTAAGAATAGAACTTCTTTGAAGAAGTGTGGTGTCCATTTGATTTACCGAGAAAACTCCTATATGGCTTTGATATTATCTACAAGTGTAGGATGAAGAAGGTGGAAGGGAAATAGTTTTAGTGTTCTAAATGCAAATATGAACGCCAATAGATATGTTTAGAGCCACTGCTTACCTGTAGTACGTCTCCAGACTAGATGAAGACCTGAGAGGAATGAAGCTGAAGGCCCTTGCAGGTATTAGAGGTTATGGAGCAAGCAGAGAATAAACCGCACGCCAGTTTTGCAAAAATATAGTTTAGAAGTGACGGTTAGTTGCGCTAAAGTGGTTGCCAGCGTATCCACCGTTCGCTCCATAATTAAAGCGGCGGGTTTTAATGAGAACGCGGCAGAGCTTTATGGCCTCGTGGCCCTTAATACGATACGCAATGGTTCAATTGATAGCCATGAAGCAGATGTTAATTCAGTAAGAGTTGAAGAATTAAGCAAAGACTTAGAGCCGACTATAGTACGTGCGATGCAACATTATAGTAAAGTTGATGATGATGTAAGAGGGAATAGGCTTCGTTCTCTATCTGCAATGGAAGGGCTTGGGACACGCTAATCCGTTAATGGTTTTGGTAGATGTGAGCTTCCATTGACGAATGTATATTAGGCGTACCAATGTAGTTAAGGTACGTAGTGCCGTCGTCATTATACGATTTGTTTTGTTGTTTTGGTTTTGTAGAACCAGCGTGCTTTAAAAAAGAGAAAATGGAAGTAAACAAAAAGATCACCCCAATAGCAATGCAGACAAGAATGGTTGAGCCATAAATCAAAATGTTTCGGCTGCTCACTTCCTCAACAACAGGCATATACATACTGTATGTAACGGTAAGAGTTCCAAAAATAAAAAACAATGCACCTAGAGTTTGCCAGAACGTTAAAATTGGCAACCGAGATTTATATATAATTAAAGAATAGATAAATAAGAAAAGGTGTCACGTGACACCTTTTAAACAAGTTCGAAGCGGAAGAGCTTATACCGTTACCTGAAAGTGAAAATGACGTGTAATCAATGGTGTTATTACAAACTCTTTGAGTGATACGTGGCTACACGCATATGGGTATTCACTGCAACATCAAGAACGATGAAGTTGATAGGCTACCCACGATTGACGGTGAAAAGTAGCAATATCAGTCAAAGAGGAAGATAAGTATGGCAGTGCTGTAACAAAGCATAAGTTTCTAGTACAAAAAACAGAACGAGAAGAACCTTCCAAACTTGTAAAAAGCAGATTAAAAGTAAAGTGAGTAAGCATACTTTCCCGAAGACAATTATCTTTATAAGTGATTGATATATAAATCTTTTTATTTATATAAAAGAAGAATTTTTTAATAAAGAAAAATATTAAGTTCGAAATATTGCAGCGCACTATAATTTTAAGTTATATTAAAAAAAAGGAATGAGGACTTAAAATGGATTTTAAACAACACGTGCTTCAGCACTTTCTAACGGACAAGTTTAGCGAAAAATATAAATTACGGCCGACGGAAATTCAAAATATTTCTAGTAACTCGATATTGGATATGATTACTGTCGAAGTTGATACTGAAGTATTAGACGCGTATAAACCAGAAACCAAAGAAGCTCATGAACCGCTCCGTTCGAATAAGAAAGAGCAATATAGCCTTATTGTTATACTCACAAAATGTTTAGCAGAAAACATAGAAAACATAGATCTCTCCCCAAAACATATCCATAAGCTTTTAGATCTCTCTTATCGGCAACTAATTCAACTATCAAACCAATCTGAAAGTGATTTAATAAAAGTATCGATAGATGAATTTAGGTTGTCACATGTTATCGAATTTAGAAGAAAAGCTGACCTAAAAACAAAAGAAATTGAAAAATTAGTACGTTATGGTGCATCCAAACGCTTTATGGCTGAAGAGTACAATTTAAGCCCTAAGCAATTTATGTTTTTAAAGAATGCTTTTGAAGTGGATAAAGTATTCGGGCGACCTAAAAACTTGACTGAACAACAAAGCCATGCGGTCTATGAAATTTGGAAAAAGAACCAACATATGAAAATAGGGCAGGCCTATATTTGTATCTACGAAGAACTTGAGCGTTTTTATAAAAAACCGATTAATGTAAGGAACATAGCAACAGCTATTGAAGAGTTAGAGATAAGGACAGCATAAGAAATGAAGAACATTTCAATAGCCATACTAAGTCTTATTCTAGCAGCCTGTAACACCAACCCAACATTCAAAGATATCAGTGACACATCAGGCGTAATGCTTGACTCTGTGGTGGACACAATGGAGATTGTTGGAGAAAAATTAGCTTCTAATAACGTTAAAAATACGGCCCAAGAAATATTAGATGTCACAGCACTGAATAATTTTTTTCAATTACCCGGCAACACAAAACCCGATAAGGTGAAAACAGAAGGGCGTATTATCAGGGCAGCTCTGGGTGTATGGGTAAACAACCCCAATGTGAACTTAACATATCCTGGTAATACGATAAAAATAGACCCGCGTATAGAAAGAACTATTCAACAACGCATAAGTACATTAAAAACAAACGAAATACTATCATGGAGACAACCCTATTGGGGAGCGATGTGGGTAAAGAATCCAAGTCGTAGTTACGGCGTACACGGCGAACGCTGCGTTAATCTTGAAATAGGCACCCCACATCGAATAATGGTAAGGCCTAGTAGTATGACTGCTTGTTTGAATTCTCAAACGGGCATTTATGAGCCACAAGAAGTAAGACATACTCAATGGTTACCGGTTGAACCAATATCAAATTTCGGCCATTTCATCATACCGGGTGAACGAATCGATACATGGAATTTACGCTAACTGTTGAAAATAATAAAAAAACAAAACCCATTTATTATTGAATTTATCTCTCTCTAGTAACAATATCCACCCCAAATTAACCGATGTAGGTTAATGCCTATTTAATTTGGGAGCAATATCATGTCAAAAGACACGCACGTTGAATTTAGTGCCGCTGAAAAACAAAGAGATAAATTAATAGCAGAAACAGGGGTTCATCACGTAATTTCTCAAGACACCAACGGCCAATTTGTTTGCAAAAAAGTAGAGGAGGGGACAGACGAAAAAGAAAAGGCTTCTGAACAACCGGCCTCAAAGCAAAGCGAGGCACTGCAATCGGTTAGGCTACAACCCTCAAATAAAATAGTTTTTTCTTACGCATTCCCATTGCTAATAGGGCTTGGCCTGTTTGCTTTATCAGAAGAGTTTACAGTGTCTATTGTAAAGCTGATCAACAACGAAGGTATGCTATCTCACGTTAGATCAATAAATGGTGGGTTCGAAGTAGTTGGTTCCGTTATTTTCTTTTCATATCTCTTAAAATTTCTTCACCGCGTTTACTCAAAAACATACATTATTGATGAGAAAGGGCTCCGACTTCTTGAGGGAATAATTGGAAAGGATATTAAGGTCATTAACTACAAAGATATTCAAACGCCAACACTGAAGAGATCATTGACAGACCGATTGCTAAACACAGGCACACTGGAGTTTTCAGCAGCAGGAACATCAACCATTGATATGCATTTTGACACGATAGATAGCCCACATGAGGTTCTTGAATTGATTATAAAAAACAGTAACTTATAAGCAATATTTAACAAGCATTTATCCTTTTGTAAAAAAAAACGCTAATAAAGTTTCCATTTATTATTGCAGCAAATTTTATCTAAATCCATGATGTAACCATTCTTATAATGGATATAGACATGAAAAAACTCCTTGCCGCTCTAACACTAACCATCACTTTGACAGGTTGTAACTCAATGCAGCCTATACCCACTAATGCGAAGCCATTAACAGGTGAAGCAACTCAAACAGCACCCGTGCAAGTGGAAAAAGATGTTCCGGCAACAAGAGTTAAAACAGATAGATACACAAGCCTTTCTTTAGAACCATTACCAGAACAGCTTGATTTACTGAGTGTAACCATCTCAACTAAAATCCCACGTTCTATTTCCACGGTTAAACAGTCTCTTGACTTCCTTCTCATAAGAAGTGGCTATGAGTTACTTGACCTCAGCAAGCAAAGTAGTGATGTAAAAATAATGATGGCTAATCCATTGCCTGAAGCACATCGCATTATTCAAACAATGCCTCTAAGAAGCGCCTTAAAAATGCTGACGGGTAAGGCTTTCATGATGAAAGAAAATGATATTTATAGATCAATATCCTTTATCAAAAGACAGGGGGTTTAGATGAAAACGTTTAAAACGGTACAAATAGTAAGTTTAATCGCACTATTGGCAATAAACATCGTTGGCTGTTCATCAGAGGAAGAGGTAAGTGAGGCGGGCCTATCAACAGAAGCCCCGGTGGTTATCATAAGCCCCGAGCTTAATAGACAAGAAATCGACGCTATTAATGAAAAAATTCAAGCGATGCTCCTTTCCAATAGTAAATATGAAAAGAGCATAGAACTAAGGCTCGAAAGTATTGAAAGCAGGGTTACAGAGATCGCCAAAGACGTTGATAAAAACACATCTGCTTATGAAGAGTTAAAAGCAACGGTGGCTGATTTACTGGGAAAAGTTACAAATTACTTCAAGCCTAAGAAAATTGCAGCTATTAAAAAGAGAACCAATAAAAGATATAAACAAGCAAAAGCGCCTAAACCTAAATACAAAGTAATAGGAATAGATCAATGGGGGGCTTATAAATACGTTCAGCTAATGGATGCGCAAGGAAACCTTAGATTATTAAGGCGCAACGAGTCTGTAGATGGATGGGAGGTAAACTCAATTACGGATAAAAAGGTTGTTTTAGTTAATACGAAAGGACGGAAGCTCGTGTTAATCCCACAGGCCTAAATAATGAAGAAAAAATATTCTTTTATAGCAATCATGCTCATGTTGCTTGGTGCGTCAAGCGTGATGGCAGTTGAAAAAACGTCATTAGACTTCATAACAACAAATTCGCAAACTTCAAAAGAAGCAAATCTTGCTAAAAAACAATGGCATATTGATGATGTGGAGTGGGGCAGATATAAAGAGCTCATGCGCGGCATTAGAGGAAGCCTAAGCGCAGATAACATATCTCCTATAGAGGTATTGGGTATTCATGCTAGAGACCCGCAGGAAAGGAAGAAGTATGCGCTGAAATGGGCTCAATTAATGCGAGAGGACACAGAGCGAGTCCTTAAATTCCAATTTGCCTATGATGATGCCGCAAATGCTCTGGCGGGTTCTCAGCAAATGATAAATATGGCCCTGCTTAATGAGCGCCGCAAAAAAGTGGCTAAGCCGCCTACAGAAAACCTAAAGCCTGGTGACAGGGTTCTATTATTTGTTAAATATAACAACTGTCCTATGTGCGAAAGCAAACTTCGCAATGTATTAGCTCAAATAAAAGACGTGAAAAACGTTCAGTTAGATATTTATTTCATAGATACCACAAAGGGCAAAGACGATAAAAAACTACGTGATTGGTCAAAACGAAATGGAATCGATAGACAGAGTTTATATAAAAAGAAAATCACGCTAAACCACGATAAAAAATTAATTAACAAGTACTTTGGCTTCACAACAGATGTGCCAATCACCGCCATCCTCAGACAAAACAAGCTTGTAAGAATTTAATATGGAAAATGTTGTAAGTATTGATAGAGAGAGTAATGAATATTTCCAGACTGGATGGAGTCGTCCTTTTGATATTGGAGATGCTAGATTATCTAATATACGAGCGCTAGATAGTATTGATCGAACACCGCATGCAGATGACACACGATTTTATCCGTTTAATTGGGGTGTGATTATTGAACGCCGGTTAAAAAAAGTAATTGTTTGGGATTTTTGTATAGACAGCGTTCAAAAATTAAGAAATCTACAGCTCTTAGAGCAAGTAAAAAAACACATCTTTATTATTCTTCAAAACATCATGCCAGAGCACGTTGGGCACGAAAGTTTTTTATTGGAAGACAGTAGTAATCGTTGGATGGTATATAAGGGTAACTCTTACAGTGAGTTTAGTATTGGTGTCTTGGTCGAACATGAAGACGATGCAAGGGCATGGATGGGAAGCGACATGTTACCAAACTTGATATATGAGGTAATACGCTCGCTCTACATAAACAATGGCGAAATTAAAACACCTTTAACCGCATGAAGTACCTTTTGACCTTTGTGGCGCTGTCTTTGGTTTGCGCACATGCGATAGCTAAAAACATACCTGTTCCTGTTGGTTACGCGAAGGTTTCACAAGCGTATGGTGTACCAGCAAAGATTTTCTTTTCTATCGCACTGGTTGAAAGCAGAAAGGCGATAAACTCCCAAAAAGTAATGCCGTGGCCGTGGACTTTGAATGTTGAAGGTAAGGCCTATAGATACGCCAATAGAAAACAGGCGTGGATTGCACTCAATAAGTTCCTCACTCAAAAAAGGAGTGTTGATATTGGGTTAATGCAAGTCAACTGGCGTTATCACAAGACCAAACTTAAATCGACGTGGTTAGCTCTCGACCCATTTCATAATATGAGGGTCAGCGCGCAGATATTAAGCAAGTGTTACCGGAACAAGAAAGACTGGTGGTTATGTGTAGGTCGATATCATTCACCAGGACAAAAACAAGCACAAATATCAAGGGCACACGGCTATAGAAAACGTGTTCTAAAACAGTTTCAACGAGTAACATAATAATGAATATACTGATTACGGCTTTATTAGCATGTGTTCTATCAACGGCTGCAGTTGCCGCTCCAACAATTATTTATGACTCAGGAAAAACAAAATCAATAGCGCAATACACGGATGTAATAAAACTTTATAACCCTAAAAAAGTTAAGCCAATTACGGTCTTTAATCCGTTACCAATAGTAACGCCTAACCTTAAAGCAGGGTTTGTGAAGAAACGAAACATAAACCAACCCTATTTGGTTAATCCTATTTTCATTATTGGCAACGATAAAATGTCAATGAACTGGCTAGTAAAGAACAAAGAATTACTAAGAAGAATTGATGCTGTCGGTATGCTGGTTAATGTAGATAACAGACAAGAATTAGAAAGAATAGCCAAAGCCGCAGAAGGGTTGAAAATCATTCCTGCTCCAGCAATAGACCTAGCAAAACAACTCAACTTAACTCATTACCCCGTGCTGATAAGCAAGCAGTTTATAGAGCAATAAGATGTCTAATAATACATTAGAGGTAATGCTTAGGCCAAAAGTCGAGATTTGGACTGTGCTAGTCAGTTTTGCCGCCGCCGCCATTGCTTTTTATGCACCATGGGCGATTATGATGACCCCACCTATTGCTGTAGCAACAGGCATCTGTATGATCTTGTTTGGTTGCTATAGATGCCTCGACCTTTATAGTGTTTGGAAATATCAAAAAAACTTACGCAGGTTACCTAGCTTTTCTATATTGGGAAAAAACGTACCGGTATCGAAAAATAAATTATATTTAGGGAAAGGCTTTCGCTGGACCCAAAAACATACGCAGCGTTTAAAAGAAACGCTTCACCCAGCATCACGTAAATATATTGATATGCCTGCCTATTATTTATGGGCTCGCGACAAAGAAACAGCTTGGGAAAATGTTGCTGTTTTAAAGTATGTGTCGGCCGCATTAATGTCTCAATCAAGGTTTAATATCTTTAAACCATTACCCCCTATTGGTGGCAAACCACAATTACATTCAGTAGAAAACAAAGAAAAAAATGTTTTTATGCCCCTTACCGAAAGGGTAGGGCATATGCTCGTTCTAGGTACGACGCGAGTTGGAAAAACAAGGTTTTCAGAAATACTAATCACTCAGGATATACATAGAGGCGATATTGTTATTGTCTTCGACCCCAAAGGTGATGCTGATTTAATGAAACGAGTAATTGGTGAAGCAAAGAAAGCAGGCCGTGAAAATGAATTAACTGTGTTCCATCTGGGTTATCCGGAAATATCTGCTCGATATAATGGCATTGGTAATTTTAATAGAATTACAGAGGTAGCGTCTAGAACAGCCAATCAATTAGCCAATGAAGGTTCATCAACAGCCTTTAAAGAATTTGGGTGGCGTTTTACCAATATTGTTGCTCAAGCTCTTGTGGCTTTAGGTAGAAGGCCAGATTACGGACAAATAGCACAGCATATTCAACAGATAGAGATATTATTAATTGATTACTATAAACATTGGTTGGCTAAAGATGGGAAGGATGGTTGGGAAGACGAAGTTGAGGCCATAAAAAAGAGTATTAACGACAGAAGCTTACCAATGGCGATGAGGGGCAGAAATAAACTAGCGATCGCACTCGTCCTGTACACCAATAAACACACCTTAAACGATATGGTGGCGAATGGTTTAAAGTCTGCTTTTGAGTATGATAAAACGTACTTCGATAAAATTGTTGCGTCTCTTTTACCACTACTTGAAAAACTGATTACAGGAGATATCGCCCAGCTTGTATCCCCAATATACGAAGATTTAGATGACGACAGGCCTATCTTTGACTGGAAACAAGTAATCAGGCAAAAAGGCGTTGTTTATATAGGCTTAGACGCAATGCAAGATTTGGATGTAGCATCCACAATAGGTAACACTATGTTTGCAGATCTTGTGTCCGAGGCGGGCGATTTATATAAACATGGCGTAGAAAAGGGCTTCCCAGAAGCACATGTTCCGCAAGAAAAACCAGTCATTAATATTCATGCAGACGAGTTTAATGAATTGATTGGTGATGAGTTTATCCCAATGATTAACAAGGCTGGCGGTGCTGGCTTTCAAGTGACCGCATACACGCAAACACTGTCTGACATTGAGGCAAGAATTGGCAGTGAGTCGAAAGCAGGACAGATTATTGGTAATTTCAACACAATAGTCATGCTGCGCGTAAAAGAAAAGAAAACAGCCGAGCTCATGACCGAACAGTTAGACCTAGTAGAGTTGTATACGGTTATGGAAGTCAGTGGAGCAAATGATTCGGCGGATGTTGAATCCAATGTCGATTTCACCTCAAAAAACGAAGATAGGTTAAGTGTTGTTGAAGCACCATTATTAATGCCTGCAGATTTAATGTCACTATCCAAAGGGCAGGCCTTTGTTCTTATGGATGGAGGTGCGCTGTGGAAAGTACGGATGCCGCTACCATCGGTTGAAAAAGAAGAGGGTGTACCAGAAGACATTAAACAAATTGCTGATGTGATGAAAGAGAAATACGAAACCCGCGAGCAGTGGTGGCAGGATGTCTAATGGCCGCTAACAGCACAGCCCAACCACAAAAACCAACAACGGTATTAGGGAGAGCATTTGTATTAGTAGCCAAAATGTTGTTTTGGCTTTTTCTATCCTTGTTTATGTCTATTATAGTTGAATGGGTAGGAATGACTTATTACTGGCCAGACGAGGGGATTTCTCATAGCCAAGAGATGTTGAAAACAGAAATAGGCTATGTGAATAACGACTTTAGACGAAGCTTGGTAACTGATAACCCTGGTGAAATGGCGAACGCGTATTCGGAAACCTTTCTTAAATATACGTTCCATAAGAGTGGTGTCGAAAGTACCCTTGAATGGGCCTTCGGTTCCCAACCTTCTGGTAAGTGGCTGATTGACTTTGTACGAGAAACAATTAGAGCAATGGCTGATTATATAGTTGCAGCGATAACTATTATCCAACTATTTGCAGTACGACTATCTATATTGGTTTTAGCTTTGCCGGCGTTTTTAATCTTTGGCATGGTGGCTTTGATAGATGGTTTGGCGCAACGGGATTTAAGGCGCTGGCAAGCGGGGCGAGAAAGCGCTTATTTATATCACAATGCTAAAAGAACCATATTGCCGCTACTGTCGTTACCGTGGATTGTCTATTTAGCTATGCCAAATACTATTCACCCCAACTATGTAATATTACCATTCGCTATATTGTTCGGTCTCGCAATAAACATAACAGCCCGCTCCTTCAAGAAATATTTGTAACAAAGATGACAGCATGATGGGTTAAATCCTTTTTTGTAAAAAAGAGGGTGAATTTAAAACCCATTTATTGTTGTTGATGTGGCGCTCAAGTGGAAAATAAAGCCTCATATAAAAAGGGGTGACATCGTGATTTCTAGATACATTATTTCAGTATTTTGCGTACTGATACTAATAAGCCAGCCAGCTCTCGCTAGTTCTACTGAAGCTGAGACACTATCAAAAATTGACCATGAATTAACAGCGTTAAGCGCTCTTATTCAAACAGCTAAAGGTCAGGCAGATGCAACACAACGTGTTGTGTTTGATTACAAAGCATTAGAAGCAGACTTGGAACTCGTTAAACAAGGCATTAGACGCCACGTTATAGCCCCAAGAACTCAGCCCCGTGAATACCCACCATTAAAAGGTGATTATCGCTAATGGCAATGTCGCCCTTACAAGACGCAGCTTTTCAATCAGCAGTTGGGTACACGCCAACACAAACGGCGACAAGTATTGCGGCCATGGTAGCGGTGGCTTTTTTTTTGTGGGCAGCATGGGTTGTTTTGTTTCGTATGCAACAGTGGCGCCAAGGCACTGGAGATTTGAATGACTTGGTTTGGTCGGTGGTAAGGGCATCAGGGCTCTTATTGCTTATATTTTGGTTTGTTAGATAAGGAAAAAGTATGAAGTTAGTAAAAGAATTAGTGTTATTAGTAAGCTTTTGGGGTGGACAGGCATTGGCAGCGTTGCCCGTACCAGTAGCGCCTTCAACCGCACCAGCAGCATCAGATTGGTTGGCGATCATTAAAGGTTATATCAAAGATGGTGGTTTAGTTATTGGGCTATTCATTGCTGTCGCTGGATTTCTTTGGTTGGCATGGATGGTTATTGCGGACATCAATGAAGCACGCCGTGGTAAGAAAGAATGGGCCGAAGTTGGTTTGACTGCCGTGGTTGGAGCAGCAGGATTCTTGTTCGTGTCTTACTTCTTAGGACAAGCAGCCGGCGTTATTTAATGAGCGAGCAAAGCGAAATCCCAGAAATCTTAGCAGACAGGCTTAATTCTGAGCCTGTCATTCTAAGGGGTCTTTCAAACACCGAATTAATGTTAGTCATTAAATTTGCTGTGTTGTTGTGGGTACCGCTTTGTTTATTAGTTGCCTTTTTATTTGGCAACTTCGCGATGGGATTAGGCGTTGCAATGGTATTAGTTCTCTTAAGTGTTTTATTTGCGGGAACGGTACTTCAAAAAGTAAAGCGTGGCCGACCACGGCATTACTACCAACATAAGATGAAGTTTTTTATGAATTCGCTTTTTGCAAAAAAAACGTATGACAGAAAAGATGACATCATAAAAAAAGATGGCCATTGGTCTCTTGGAAGGAGCGGTAAGTGGGATTAAGAAGCGAACATGAAAACCTGAAAGACCACATCAAAACCTTAAGGATAGTCATATTTTTTTTAATGATGATGGTTGCTGCTTTGTGGGTAACAACCCAAGTGTTGACGAAGACGCAATCAGTGTCTATTCCACCCGATATCAGGTCAGGAGCAGTGGTTCAATTGAATTCACCTCACCCTGCAAACGTATTTGCTTTTACTAACTACATTTTTACGAAACTTAATGACTGGCAAAAAGATGGCGCTAAGGACTTTGGTAAAAATGCGTATGACTTGCAAGCATTTATAAGTAAACAGTTTATGGCTAAGTTGGTAACAGACATCAAGCTAAAACGAGTAAGAGGTGAACTTGACGGTAGAACTCGACAAGTAAATTTATTATCAGGTTATGACGAGGCTCACGTAGATATTATTAATGATTCTTCGTGGGTTGTTTGGCTGGATATGGAATTAGTCGAGCACGTACAGGGCATGGAGATAAAGCGTATTAAGATTCGTTATCCAATTAAGGTTACTCAAACGCAAGTCGAGCAAGATAAGAATCCATGGGGATTATTATTAGACGGCTATAAACAAGTGCCGTTTGAAATAAAAGACGTTCAATAGTAGAGGTTATTGTGAAAAAGGTTTTAATTTTAATGATGTTGGTTGTGTGTTCATCTTCGTTCGCTGAAGATGCTGAAAGGATAGAGTGGGACAAAAAACCCATATCCATTACGTTGCCAATTGACAAAGAACGAATGGTTATTTTTCCAAGTGACGTCAGGGTAAAAGTCCCCCCCATGATTTCACACCAATTAAGGACGATAAGTAATGAGGGTATTATTTATTGGAAGGCCGACGCGCCTTTTGAAAAGCAACGGGTTAAGGTTCAAATAATAGAGACAGGTAAAATCATTATGATTGATTTAGCCGCCTCTGCTAAAAGAACCAAGGTGTCTCCCATAAAGATACTAGTAGGCACGGCTGTTCCAGTAGATCAAGTAACGGGCTCTAGTCGCCAATCCAATACAGGGCTGGACTTTGTTCAGCTAACTCGATTTGCAGCGAAGAGCCTTTATGCACCCGAAAGGCTTATTTCAACACCGTTAGGTGTAACACAAGTGCAGTTAAACAGATCTTCAACCGACACGCTCATCAGAGGCCAAATTATAAAAGCTACGCCTATAAGTAGTTGGCAATCAAACGGCGTGTACGTGACTGCCGTTAAATTAAAGAATCTAACAAGCTCAAAAATCGTTCTAGATCCCAGAAGCATAAGAGGGACTTGGGAAGCTGCGACATTCCAGCACGTGACGTTGGCAGGAAAGGGCTCGTCTGAGGATACAACAAGTTTATACCTTATCTCTCATAGTCCTTATGAGGAGTCTTTGTAATGGCGGTTAAATCAAGCAATAAGCTGCTACCTATTTTAGTAGCGGGCGTATTCGTTATCTTGTTTGTAGTTTTTTCACAATCATCCGAGAATTCTGACGCTTCGATTCTGGGTGCGTACCCCGAAGGGGAATCGCCTGAAGCGGACACGCCTGCAGACACAATTAAAACACTGACGGCAACGGTAGCAGAGCTAAAGCAACAAAACGTCAGTTTAACAACAGAAACCAAAAAGCTATTAACTCAACAAGAGCTTGTTGAAAACAATGTTCTATCTCGTTTAAGGAGCCAGATAGCAGCAGATAAGCAAAATACCGCGACTGCACTAAATGGCCCGTATGAACGCTTATTGGCTAAATACAATGAATTGGAAGTAAAGGTTGGTAACTTTGGTACAGGAGCAGGAGATATACCAATCGGCTTAGGTTTAAATGAGTATTCCGTTGGTGAGGATAGCTGGATTGAGCCCGAGGGTTACGACGCAGATGAAAAGAAAAACACCCAGCCAAATGCTGCAACAGGTTTTTTAGGTAATACGTCATTACAATCGCCGTTAGTAACGCCATTGCCAACATTGATACCAAAATACACTGTGCCACGTAACTCTACCCTTATAGGCTCAGTTGCAATGACAGCATTGGTTGGGCGAGTACCAACTAAAGGAACAGTTCAAGACCCGTTCCCATTTAAAGTAATCGTTGGAAAAGATAATTTAGCAGCTAACGGACTAGAAATACCAGGCGTTAAAAGCATGATTTTTTCAGGGAAAGCCGTTGGTGATTGGACGTTATCATGTGTAAGAGGGGAGATGGATTCGGTCACTTATGTTTTCGAAGATGGAACGATTAAAACGCTGTCATCAGATGATCAATCACTTAAATCCTCATCAGGCTCACAATCAAAGGATAAGGCATTAGCTTGGATATCAGATGAACGAGGCATTCCTTGCATAACCGGGAAGCGCATATCTAACGCAACAAGTTTCTTGCTTGCACGAATAGCTGCAAAAGGTTTTGAGGCGGGCGCCAAGGCTGTAGCGGACGCTGAAACGACAACGACGGTATCAGACCTTACCGGTACTGCAGCAACTAACGTTACAGGCAATGCGCTAAAAAACGCAGGGTTTGAAACAATATCAGGTGGAGCGAGTGCACTAGGTCAGTGGCTAGAAGAGCGACAATCACAAACATACGACGTGATTTACGTTGATAGCGGTGCAAAATTAGCACTGCACATTGATGTTGAATTACCTATTGATTATGAAATAAATGGCAGGAAATTAACTTATGCAAACCAAATTAAAGTATCTCATAGCACCAATCTTGATTAGTACTCTTGTTGCTTGCGCGACAGGAACAAAAGATGATCTGTTGCCGCAAAACGGCCCGAAAATGATTGAAATATACGGAAGCCAGATGAAGGGAGCCGCTATAGCTAATCAACCTAGGCAGTTGTTGCCGACTAGAGAGATAAAGTCAGGCACAAGTGATTTAGAGGGCTATACGAGAACGTCGCAAACAGAGATTTTCAATCAGTTTCCAACGTTGCCGAACCCAACCCTAGTCATGTACGTATACCCGCACTTGGCGGGTAGTTCAAGGCACCCTGTACCTGGTTATTCAACGAGTTTTAGCTTCTATGAAAAAACACCTTATGCATTACCGGGTGAGGCAAACTAAACCATGATAAATGGGCTCTTAAGAAAAGCGAAAGGCATAGACGGCAAAAAAAAACAAGTAGATAAAAAACCTACAAGAACTTTTACACGTAGGAGCAGCGATAAGCGCCCAACGACTAATAGCATCAAGGCACTTCATAGTTGCCCTACGTCATTTACTGACTTATTGCCTTGGCACGAATACGATGCGGATTCAAAAACGTTCACATTAAGCGATGGTAAAAGCCATGGCATATTGTTTGAGTTAACAGCGCTTGGAATGGAAGGTGCTACCCCTGAATATATGCAAGAGGTTAGAGAGGTTATTCAGCTTGCTATTACAGAAACGATACCTGAAGACCATGAAGCAAACTGGATAGTTCAGTTCTTCGTGCAAGATGATACAAACATTGTGCAGGAAGTAGATAAAATCCGCGACTACATAAAAAGACAGGCAAAAGGTCGAAAATTCACAGAAGAGTATTTAAGGCAATTAGAGGAACATTACATCCAGATCTCTCAAAATGGTGGCCTGTTCGTTGACCATGCAACAACGGGGACTGAGTGGGCAGGAAAAACGCGAAGGGTGAGGGTTTGTATTTATCGGTTCTTAGCCGAAGACATGGAGCCAGAATGGGATAGGGATAGAGACGAAATCAATGAGATAGGAGATCGTTTTTATAATCAGCTTAATAACGTTGGTGTTAAGTTATGGCGTTGTGGGGGGCTTGAATTTTACGAGTGGTTATTCAAGTGGTTTAACCCAAATCCATTAGCAACTAATGGGGATGTTGAGGCCTACTTAAAAATGGCCCCGTACCCTGGTGATGATGACTTGCCTTATGGTTATGATTTATCCGAAATGTTGGTGCATAAAGCCCCTGAATCTGAAGCAGAGACGGGTCTGTGGTATTTCGATGATCTTCCTCATAAGGTGGTAACTATCGGGGCGCTTAGAAGAATACCAAAGCCCGGTTTAATCACAGCAGAACGGAAACAAGGGGAGTATTTATTTGCCTTATTTGATAGGTTCCCAGAAGATTCAATATTTTCGATCACTGTACAGATTAAGCCACAAGATGAGCTTCAAAATCATATAACAAATATTAAATCAGCAAGCTACGGAGATAGCGCAGCTTCAGAAGCGGCTGCCGAGGAAGCTGATATAGCACAGCAACATTTGGTTCGTTCTAATAAGTTATACCCTATTCAAATGTCTGTATTCATTAGGGGGAAGAACAAAAAGCAAATTAATGAGCGTGAACGCCTTGTTTACTCACAGTTGTTGTCTGCTAACTTACAACCGATTGCAGCAAAAAACGATCAGTTGATTCAAGATTCGTACATCCGAAACCTTCCGATGAATTACGATGCCTTGCATGATAAGAAAAACAGTCAGCGTTCTATGTTGGCGTTTTCCACTCAAATTGCATCACTGCTACCTATTTATGGACGTGAAAGAGGAACAGGCAATCCCGGCTGGTCATTTTTTAATCGAGGTGGTGAGACTGTAACGGTTGACCCGCTAAACAGTTTAGATCGCTCCAAAAATGCACATGCGCTTATTATCGGGCCCACAGGCGCGGGTAAATCGGCAACGCTCGTGTATTTAATTCAGCAAGCCTTGGCTATATATAACCCACGGATATTCGTTATTGAAGCCGGTAATTCATTTGGCTTGTTGGGTGACTATTTGCAAGAGCATGAGGTGTCGGTAAACAAAATAACGTTAAACAAGTCTGTTGATGTCAGTCTCCCGCCGTTCGCGTTGGCACAGCAGTTGTTAGATGATAAGACGAAGGTGGCGATTGAGCTAGCTCTATCAGCGGATGTTGACGAGCTTGATCTTAAAGCAGAGCCTACAGAAGAAACGGAAGAAGATGAAAATCGGGATTTGCTGGGCGAAATGGAAATTTCAGCAAAAATCATGATTACCGGTGGAGAGCCTAAAGAAGCTGAAGCATTAACGCGCTCAGATATTATGCTCATTAGGAAGGCCATTTTACTAGGGGCGCGTTATTCAAAAGAACAAGGCCGTAGCCAAACATTAACCGAAGACATTGTTTATGGTTTGAGAAACATTGAAGGCTTAGAGGGGAAAAGAAAAGAGCGCGCTGAATTAATGGGTGATGGTATGGAGCTGTTTTGTTCAGGTCTTGCGGGTCATTTCTTTAACCGTGAGGGTGTGGCTTGGCCAGATACCGATGTAACAATTGTAGATATGGGGATTTTAGCCAGAGAGGGTTATGAGGATCAACTTACGGTGGCTTACATTGGGTTGATGAATCATATTCACTCACTTGTAGAGCGTGAGCAACATAGCGATAGGCAAACAATCGTTATTACCGACGAAGGACACATTATTACAACAAATCCTTTGTTGGCTCCATACGTGGTTAAGATCGTGAAGATGTGGAGAAAGCTTGGTGCGTGGTATTGGATTGCCACTCAAAACCTAGAGGATTTTCCCAATGCCAGTAGAAAAATGCTCAACATGCTTGAGTGGTGGATGTGCTTGGTTATGCCGAAAGACGAGATAGAACAAATTGCTCGTTTTAAAGATTTGACTAAAGAGCAAAAGGCCAAATTATTATCAGCTAAGAAATCGTCTGGGCAATATACAGAGGGCGTCATACTCACAGATTCACTCAACCTATCATTTAGGAATGTCCCTCCAGCGTTAACCTTGGCATTGGCTATGACTGAGAAGGAGGAAAAAGCAGAGCGAATGGAAATAATGCAAGAGATAGGTTGTACAGAGGCGCAAGCCGCTGAAGTCGTTGCGCAAAAGATTATTAAGAAAAGGCAGGAGAACAGAAATGCTTAAGTTAGTCGCTTTTGTATTGCTAATCTGTAACCCTCTTGCGGTTATAGCCGCTACGTCAATTGGTTTAATTGAGGTTTTTATAGATGACACGAACATCGGAGACTTTCTAGTAAGCAAAGAGGCCCTTGATACGGGTATAGAAGTCAAAGTTTATAACCTGAGTGGACCCGAGCGATTTGAAGAAACCTTGAGTAAAGGGCTTGTTGGCAATGAGCAGCAAATAAAAGATGAGGTCTTAAAGCGAATAGCTGAGTTACCTCCAACCTATTTAGATGAACATGTCGTTCTACCGTATGAGGGGCTGCTAAAGGCAAAGGAATATGAAATTATTAAAATTCCAGCCATTGTGTTCAATAATGGCGAAAGCGTTATTTACGGTTTAACTGATTTACAAAAAGCCATAGAAATAAGGGCACAAGTCGGTGGAAAACAATGAAAGCTGTTCTTCTATCTATAATCATCACGTTTAGTTTATTGAGCAGTGTTCAAGCGAGGGCAGAAACAATAACCAGTGCAGGCATTATCTCAGCATCAGCAAGTCTAGCGTGTATGAAGTACAGAATTATTGGGCTGTGTTTTTGGTACGTTCCTCCGCATAAGATAAAAGTATCGTTAAAAGTTGGGCATTACAACCCAGATTTGGTGGTCAGTGCATACAATGGTATCGGTGGAAATCCATGGGTTGAAGCTAAAGCCGTTTATGGTACGGCTCAAGTAGCGGGCGCATCAGCTATCTTTGCAACGCTTGGGGGCTTGATTCCGCCTCCTGGTGGCGGCATGCAAAGAAACAGCGGCGCAGGAAATAGTAATAAAAAATCGCATAAAAACTTTGTATTCAAGGAAGTTGATGCGATTGGACACCCGTTTGCCGCGTTAGCATTGATAGGTTCGCTTGGCGGCTATATCTGCCCCAGTCAGGGCTACCCTTTGTATCCATATATGTTGTCGTCACTAGATGCAATTTCTTGGCGTCTAGGGATTCCAGAAACGATTTATCCTCAAGCCTTAATACCTGGTATGCGAGAAATAGGCAGCTTTCCTTTAAATACGTGGGGAGCGGTTTATCCAAGGTCCGGTTTCGTAACACAACATTCACCATCAAAAGCGGCGGCCGTTGTAGCGCAACGCTCAGGTGATATCGTTACGAGAACATCTCAGCCGCATGTTTATACGTCGATCATAAATGGGCCGCATGTACGAACAGGTAATATGCGCGTTTGGTATCCAGGTGCATTAACCGAGGGAAATGATAAGTCCGGCATGTGGCAAATGCTTGTTCCACGCAAAGAGAGTTCTTGTTCAACGTTTGGCACGAATGATCTCGCAACCGTTGCTGGCTGGGGTGGCGGAAAAGTATCTAAATCAGGCGATTATGCGTGGAATCTTTGGCGGCCCTATAAGTGTTGCAAAGACAGAGGGAGATTTCTGTTTGATATCGACTTTCAGCAATACCCATAACTACACATTAGGTTAACTATGTTTTTACGATTATTAATGACGCTTACAGCTCTATTCATCTCAATTAGTGCATCAGCTGTTACTCAAGCGCCACCGGAAGGTGGGTCTTGGTATTATGAAATAGGCGGTGCGCAATCCATTAGCCTACCAGCGAATATCTCCCAAACGTCAACACCTATTAGTGCTTCGGCTAATTGGGGTATTGGTTATAGTTGTGGAAAGTTCGACCCAATTTTAGGCGTGAGCTCTGTTTTAAATGATATTAAATCAGGTGCAGATGCATTTCTAAGCAATATGATCAGTGCAGCTACCTCATCAATTGCGTCGCTTCCAGCCCTTATATTACAGAGAGCAAACCCCGGTTTGTATGACTTATTTCAAGGTGGGCTATTAGCAGCACAAGAACAAGTCACGCTGGCGACAAAATCATGTCAACAGATGGAACAAGAGATAGCGCAAGGTATTAACCCGTATGAAGAATGGGCAACACTCGCCGTGGGTAAAGATTGGAAAGTGCAAATGGGCACGGGTGGCAGTGGTTCATCATCAACCAGTGTTATCGCTGCCAAAAAAACGATTGAAAACAACGGCGGTAAAAATGGTGTTGACTGGATTGGCGGTGCACGTGGTGGCGTAGGTCAACCCCCTATTAAAATTCCATCGGACTTAGCTAAGGCTGGGTATAACATTGCCATGAACAGGGTTGCTTACGCAGCGGGGATTCCACCGGGAACAGGGCGTGTTAAGGAACTTTGGGGTTCGGTAGAGGCTGCTAGAGACTTTTCTATTGCTATGTTGGGTGATGAGGAAATACAAACTTTTGATGGCCATGTTAATAAGACCATACCGGGGAAGGGGCTTCTTTACTTTATTGGCAATGAAAAAGTTGCAATGAAGGCTTTATTAGCACCCATGGTGGCTAACCCCGGAACTGCAACAGTTGCGAATTTAGAAGCAGTTGCAGCGCCTGGTACTCGGCTTACTAAAGAAGCAATAGAGGCGATGAATAATCTTGGCGTTGCAGAAAGAAGCATATTTGTTGATAAGTTATCAGAAGAAATTGCCATGAGTCGTTTGGTAGAAAAAGCGTTGCATTTAAGACGAATGATCACGATGGGTGCCGCGCATCCAGATGTAGAACATACCCCAGCTCAAGCAAAACTTGGTAAGTATTTAGACAAGATTAACACTCAAATAGAGTCAGTGCTGTTTGAGAAACGAATCAGGAAAGAACTGGTAGGGGCAACCGTTCCAACATTATTAGGTTTGGCTAAAAAACGAAAAGCTGCAGGCCTATTGATTACAGCTCCTGCGTCTAATGATAAGAGAGAAATGGTCGGCGGCGCGATTAAACCATGATAAAAAAACTAATTATTGCCTTTGCTGGACTGACGTTTTTAGTTGTTATTACAACGGCTTTCTTTCAACTCCAAATGGGGGGAGAAGAGCTTCAAAAATCACTACAGTCATTCAAATCCATTGGAATAATCTTTAGGGGAATTGGGCTGATATTTATTATCGGATATTGGGATGCATTGATTTCTTTTATAGGCAAAAGACAAGATTGGGCCGAAGATCAAATTGATAATGCCATTTCGAAAAAACGGAAGATTGCAGCATATATGGTGTCGTTTGAATTGTTAGTTATTCAAGGTTTGTTTGGAAAGCTATTAAATACATTGATAGGTAATTAAGCATGGGTGCAGGCAGTTTTTTAGAAGTCTATACAACGGTATTTGGCTGGCTTTTATACGATAACGTGTGGAGCGTATTAGCTGAAACAGGCATTGCCTATATTCCATTTTTTACTGTGGTCATTAAAAATTTCGCTGAACCTTATAAAAGCCAAGAGGCGAAGGATGCTGCAAGCGTTTCACAACGCCGCATGGAGTTAGACATTATCGCTATGTTTATCGCGATTATTATTGCGGTTACGCCATCAATTAATTTACCTATTTCAAGCCAAAAATATAAAGCGGCTTGTACTACAGCCCCAGCAGTAACCGGCGGGGCAACGGGGACAACATTTGACGGAGCTTTTCCGACAGCTTCATTAGGCGGTTCCGTAGCCCAAATACCCATATGGTGGTATATGGTGATGAACCTATCAGGTGCCTTAAATGATACGGTTATTGCAGGGATGAATTGTGCTGTAGATATAAGACAGGTTAAATACGAGATAAATAACATACAGATTCAAGACCAAGGGCTTCGAGATGATCTGGGTAGATTCCATAATGAATGTTATTTGGAGGCGTTGGCCGTTGTTGCAGAAGACCCGAGCAAGTTTCAGACAAGTTTTAATGCAGGTGCATACGATTCAGATGATAGAGAATGGGTTGGTTCAAATTTTTTAATCGCGGACGCAGCATTATATCCAGCACTTCGAGCGCAAAGCCCTGTTGCAAATTTCCCCTATGTGGCTGCTAGAGATATTGAATATGATCCAGCTGTGGGCGTGCCTACAAATGGGCGGCCAACATGTTCTGCTTGGTGGACTGATAGCACGAATGGGCTGGAAAAAAGACTTCAAAATGAAATCCCAGCAAGTAAGAACGCTACAATAGGTGCTGTCGGTACATTGTTTGGTAATACCTTAGCTGAAGAAAGAGAGGACGCTATAAAAACAGTCTTGCTGAACAGTGATACGACAGTCAAAGGTATTGAGAGGATGAGGCTTGATGGTCTTAAATCGGTAGGCCAAGCAATAAGTAGCGGAGATTTAGTGGGAGGCACAATCACTAACGTCGCAGGAACCGCATCAACAGTATTCGCTTGGGCTTTTGTTGAAACCGCGCTAATAACAATAAAGAACATGGCGCCCAACCTTCAAGCCTTGATTCTTATGACAATATATTTTTTACTGCCATTTGTTTTTGTAATGTCGAGTTATGATTGGAAAGTAATTATTTTAGCTACCTTTACGGTTTTCGGAATACGCTTTTTGACCACTATCTTTGCTTTATTAACATTATTAGACACAACCCTTTTTGCAGCTACAAATAAGTTTAGCTTAGACCATATAAGTAATTCACTCGCAACGGCTACTATTGGCAAAGGCATTATTGACCTGAGTATTGCAGCCATGTGGATTATCATGCCGGGCCTTTGGCTCAGTATGATTGGTTGGGCTGGATTTAAAGCAGCCGCTTCAGTCGCTACAGGTACAAAAGAAGCGAAATCTACAGGTGATAAAGGAACTGAAGGTACTAAACAAGTTGGAACAAAGGCGGCTGGTGGGAAATAATCAGTGTTCATCTGGATCATGAAATATATTTGATTCATGATCACTGTATGCTGGATTTGTAAGCAGGTCAGAGTCGTGGGGGCCAGACCTTAACCAAAGCTTCATAACAAAAATAAACACCACAACCTGAACAATGGTAGCAAAAAAGGTGACTACGCTACCCAATGCGCTTTCAAAACCTATTCTAATTGCGCGTTCAACAGAACCTACGCCACCATGAGAGTAGATGTAATAGCAAACGGCTACCCACGCGATGAATAAAAACAGGACTCGCCATTTTGTTAGTTCAAGAAAACGCCACGCAGCTTTTAACAGCTGAAAAGGGTGGGTTAGGTAATAGATGGCTCGTTTTGTCATGTTAGTTATCTTGTTAGTTAATTTTATTATTACTGATATTTTTTAAATAGCAAATAATAGGGGTTTAAAGCCCCCTCACAGATGATCGGGGGGCTTTAAAATCATTTCTTTTTCTTATAAAAAAACCACGTTTGATCACCGCTTTGTTGAACCGTAATCAATTCCCAGCCTTGTTTACCTTTGACCGTTAATTTGTCGGCTATATAGCCAGGGTTAAGAAAGCCGAGATTGCCTCGTTTTTCTATCGAGTATTGCCAAACATCTTTAGCAAATGCGCCACTAAAGAAAAATGTAAGCGTTAAAGCCAGTATCATTTTTTTCATTGTTTAAATTCCATATTGTTGAGTTATTTCCTATTTAAAAACAAACAAGAAATCACATAATAACACTGCCAATATGAACAGCAAATTAAACAAGAAAGCTGTAATTAAATTAACGCAACTATTTGATTATTGTGCTATTATCTAACTTTCGTCCCAACAATTTATTTGTTGGCGGAATGTTTACTTGTTCATTAAAAACAAGATTCAAAAGATTAGCTTTCTAGGGAAAGTTAATCATAAAAAAAGATCATGTTTCTAGGGATTCATGATGTACATAACCCCAAAAGGAGTTTCCTTTTGGGATGCTCCTTTTTTAATTTAAAGGAGTGATAAATCATGTTTGATTTTATAGTTATGTTAAGTGTGTATGGGTTTTTACTAATACACAGACCTGCAATGCGGGAAAAACACATGTCTTTTTTTAATGATCTTTTTACAAAAGATCTAACCCTAAAAGACATGAACCCTGACCTGTTATATGGACCATCAAAAGTTGTACTTGCGATGGGTTTGTCTGGCGGTAGATGGAGAGTAGCGGACTATGGCGACCATACTATAGTTCAACCCATTTCAAGTAATGGGCTAAATGTTGGCTTTCCTCGTAAAGTCAAAAAGTCATTCGGAGACGTTTTAAACCGTTTGACTAAGAAGTAAATTAAAGCCCTGATTCAATTTATTGAGTTGGGGCTTTTTTATTAAAAAGGAAAGGAAAGGGAATGATGAATAAATTGATTAAAAGCACACTGGTATTAACAGCCATTTTCTTGCTGACACCCACACCCATTGTCCTAGTAAAACAATAAACGATGCTCTCATTCTTTAAGAAAGAAAAAATAATAACAAAAGTTGCTACGCCCAAAGGGATGGATAAGGTTCGTTCGGCGAGTGAGCTTCTAGCGCAGCATGAGAAACTGCTTGGCCATATTAGGCGTTTATCGGCCGCGTCTAGCCACGGTTTTGATAAATACTACTTACCGGTGATAGAAAGGTTTGTTGAGGCCATTCAGTTAATGCCAGGTCCTAAAAGTGGTGGTTTTGAAAAGACAGGGGGCATGATTGAAAAGGCCTTATTGCTGGTGATCGAGTCGCTGAAAATTAGACAAGGGTATTTGTTGCCGGTAGGTTCTACCGCTGAAGAGATTGCCCGCACTAAAGAGCTTTGGACCTACGTTGCTTTTGTCGGTGCATTGGTTCATCGAATGGGCCATGGATTATATGAGTTTGAAATGATTTTTTTTAATGGACAAGGCGAACAAAGAGAAGGGCGCTATTGGCCAGTAATAACACCTATTGATAAAGAGTTTTGTTTTTATAGGTTCCGCAAATTAGAAAATATACACAGTAAATCAGAGCGATATCTACCCATACTTTTATTACGCTCATTGCTTGGGATGGAGAGTTTTAATTGGATTTTAACCAATGATAAGACGTTAGAAGAGCTTTTATCTTTTATGGTCGGTGGTAGTTTAGACGATAAAAACGCCCTCAGTGAGATCATCCGAAAAGCACATAGCTATTTGCAAGAGAACGGGATGGAAACTCCTAAATTAGAAGGCATAGAGCCCGTTGAAACTAAAGCAGATGAAAATAAGGAAACTGAACTGAGTTCTGTTGATGATGAACAAACCGTCATAAAAGATACAGAGCAATCATTTGGCGCGTTTGATACTGCCAATCAGGTTAACGAGCCGATGTTAGAAGAAAAGGTGATGCCTGGTCTTTTAACGCCAGAGATGGAGAAAAAGGGTGATCAACACCCTAAAGAAGAGCCGATCATCCAAACTGAGCGACCTAAAATAGAACACTTGAAGAAGAAACAACCCAACAAGCAAAAGATAAAAAAAACAGAACAACCTAAAGCGGCTGTGCTGCCTAATGTAGCATCGCAACCACCCAAAGATAACGATTGGTTAAGCGGGCCGCCCCAAGAATTTTTAAATAAATTGGTTCATGACATTAATACCAAAGCGATCTCTAGCGATATGGCTTCTTTATCAAAAGGGATTATTAGTATTGAATATCCGTTAGGTCTAAAACGTTACACTCAGACACCCGCAGACATGAAAACTAAACTTCAATCGACTATCTTTTGGGTTGGGGAGGACAAGGGCGGATTAGAGCGAAAAAAACGTTATATTCGCTTGCGGCTTAAAAAATAAAACCCGCAAAGAGCGAGTTTTATTTTGGTCGAATAATGAGTTAAAGCTTTTGCACGAGAAAAAGCTAGGTGTCTAACCATAACCTCCAAATGAATCAGATGCCTTGTGCCCCTCATCGGTCATGCCACTTGTATTAGGTTTATCCTGTTGCTGCTCACTTGTATTAGGTTTGTACGCCCCAGGCCCATGCAACAGAAAGGCCGTTGAAAGTGATCTAATATACTCAGCGCGTCTGCGCTTAGGGATTGAGTTAAGTGCTTCAAATAATATTGAATTTGATTCACGGATAATAAGATTTACTCTAAGCGACATCTCTCACCTCTCTATTTGATGGGACACAGTTAAGTTTCAACTCACCGATGAATTGAAAGCCTAAAACATTTGCTGTTTGAGGAGATGCACACTGTTCAATCGTAATGTTAGGGAACGCTTTTTTTAAGGGTGCTTCAAAATACTGAGCGCCGCCGCCAACTAATACAATTTTATCAAATTCTCGACCATCCCCGATTTGGTTTTTAATGTCTTCAATGGCGGGTTGAAAAACGGATGAAGCTTTTTTTGCATATTTTTTCAAATCAATTTTTTTACCATACAGTGTGAAATTACCCGTATAGAGACCTTCATCCACACTTGAGATATTGTCATAGATGATGTTTAAGTCTTTACTGATTAGCTCGCAGATACGGTTAATCAATGTATGCATGCCATAGGGCGGGCTGCCAGATATGCTGTTGATTTCTTTCATGCCACGAGCTGCAACGTAATCGACGGTGAAAAAACCAGGGTCAATCAGTAGGTTCCGTTGCGCTTTTACTATAGCGGGTGAAAGATTCTTTGCTTGCACCGTAGACATAAACCCACCTATCGGTTGAGGGATAACATGAATGTCTTTTACTTCTTTTGTCTTGCCCATGACGGTATGAGTACCCACGAATAATTCTCGAAGAAATTCCGCTTTTGTATCCATGTAGCTAACGGGTAACCCGACAACAAGTAAATCGATTGAATCTGAATCCATATAATAAAGAGCGGTTTGGAAGAGCACTTTATACTCGTTTGAATTGATGTAGTTACTGTTCAAAATACGGTTTGAGCCACCATCAAAAGCGGCATCCATATCTTTGCCTGCTTCATAAGTGGTGTCATCTATTGTGACCCGGCATGTATCGCGATGGCCCATTAAGTTGAGATGATGGGAAGAGTCTAATTGTTTAATGATCGATGGGAAAACATCGACCAACGGTTTGCCATTAGGCATCATGCCGCGTACAAATTTAACGGCGCCGTAGCCTATGTCTAACGCCCTAATAATAGGCTGTTTGTTTTTCATGATTTACTCCAAAGTGTAATGTTGATAGAAAATCCGGGCGCAAAAATGCCCAGAGATAATTTAGTATTTTTTAGATTAATGGTTCGATGTGAACCAATGCGGACGGTAACTGTCCAGTTTATTGACTATATAGATAGTCATGGAATACAAACAATAATGTATTCAGTTGAGCGGCCGGAGCCGAATGCCATGAAATGACACAATAAATATTAACAATATGGCAAGCTTGAGTCAAATTATGTTTCGTCTAAGTGTTCTGCAGGTGTTCTGGAGAACACCTAGCACAAGAAACTAGCCATTCAAGCAACATATCAAGTTAACGAGGTGTTCTGCAGGTGTTCCACAGAACACCTAGCACAAGAAATCAGCCCTTCACATAACATATCAAGTCAACGAGGTGTTCTGCAGGTGTTCTACAGAACACTTAGCTCATCGAATATGGTCAATATAGGAGCTCTGCAGAGGTTTTTTTAAGCTTTTATAAGCATTATTTTAAGGTATTTATCAGTTAATTATGATTTTTTTGTCATGTGAAAAGTGTACCTGAAACGATCAAATATACCTTGATTACAAGGAGTGAAAAAAACCCCCGGTAAGACGGAGGAACAAAAAAAAGGGTGTTAATTTTGGCAAATCAAGGGGTTAGAATGTAAAAGGGTGAATCACAGGGCGGGGTGCCGAAAAAAACAGTCAAAAAAGATGCAAACATTATTTGACAATCCAAACAGGACTATGAAAGAATCACCGCATCTTATCGAATAGCCCTTGGTTATTCGAAGAGCGTTCTCCAACGTTAAAATGGAGCTCAAAAGGGTTAGTTCGTCGTTGTATTAGCCACAGGGTCAAATTATTTTTACCCTAATCAGATTTCAAAAAAAAGAAATCACCATGGGAACCATCTAAACGGTTTCCAATAACCTCCACGATACAAACAGAACAGTCACAAGAATATTTTGTGCTTGTCTGCTTTCTATCGTCTTCAAAGAACATGGCCGTATGCGGCTATGTTGTAGCTGAACAATCTAGTTCGGTTTCCGGTGTTATGTTTATCTGTAACACATCCAAAAAATTGGATACGGCTGTGGCTGTATTCACTCAACAAAAATACTTTCGGTTAATGCCGCGCAAGCGGGGATGTTTTGATATGTGATCCTGGTGAGACATAGATAATCATTAAACAATGCACGGTCGCAGTGGCAGTGACGTAAACACGTGTGTCAAGAAAGTATCGAATCATAAGCATAGTAGCTGCAACAGCTTAAAGATGGCCTAACACGCGTCTTTCTATATGCACTAAATACTCTTAAGGATGCCAGTATTGTTTGTAGTACACGTTGAGCTTTGGAAGGAATGAAGAAGAGGGGGTTATGTAGATACACACAACATAACTTTGAGGAATAAAAATGAAAGGTAATAAAGAACGTAAAGATGAATTAAAGAAACAGGAGCTCTTAGAGCAGATGAGACAACAGGGTGTTCAATTTCACTCCGTTGTTAGGAAAGATCGAGAGCGGCTTACCAAGAAAAGGGGGCATTGATATGGGTATTGCACAACAAACGAATAGTGAGTTAATGCCTGTATTAAAAAAAGGAGAAATATATTTAAAAAAAATAGAGAGACTAAAGCCTACAAAAGCAGATAATTGTTGGGATTTCATCAAACGATTGCGAGTCCTTCATAAAAAATATGGAAAAAAGCATTTAGTAAAAGAAAAAAAAATATGTGACGGAAGATTTACTGATCGTTGGCAGGATTTACATCAGGTAGCGACAGACCTTTATGCGTTAGGTTTTTATCTTAAACAACCAACAAAAATAAAGAGAAAGCATTGCATTGCTTTGTGCAAGGCTTGGGAAGCTGCGGGTTTCGCAGCGTCAGCCATTGCTAATAAAAAAACGGGATTGAGAACCATATTGGCCTGGTCAGGCAGGGTAGCTGTTCTTGATGACATTAAGCTTGAAGATTTATTTGAGTACCCTAAGTGCATTTACCGTCCAACGAAAACAAAGGTGGATAAATCGATGAGCGCCGGAATGTCGAATGTGGATTTAGAGGCTATGTTTGGTATAGATTTACAAACGCCGCGTGTGCTGTGGGATACATTACCTTCAATAGTGCTGGAACATTTACATCAAGAAATTAAAAAGCGACAAGCCGGTGGCATGAAAAACAAACAACGAGATGAGAGGTTTGTGCTGATGTTGGAGTTGATACTTTTGTTTGGATTAAGGACCAGAGAGGCTGCTTTTTTCAACGCGAGTAAAGATATTGCCTACGATGGGAAGTGCAGGATGGTTAAGATACATGTTAGAAAACAAGGTGCGAAAGGGGCTCGAACGAGAACGGTTGATATTTACGAACCTCGGCAAGTGGAATTACTAAAACGCCTGAAAAACATATCACATATACGAGATATGCTGATGTTAGGTGACAGTAAATCCATACAATCGTGGTTAGCGCAGTTTTATAAATTTACGGCGAAAAATGGCTTGACCAAAGAAAATAATATGCAGCCATACTCGCTAAGGCATGAGTTTGCACAATCGTTGTTGGAGTTTTACACAGGAGAGCCAAGCCCTGTCCGAGCAAACGGAAAAACGCTAGACAAGCGATTGTTGAAAGATGCGAAAAGTATAGTTTCTTCGCAACTAGGCCATCACCGACCATCTATTACGGGTGCATATATAGGTTAATCTAATAAAATCGAGGAATAACAATGACTGAAGAAAAACAAATAGAACAACAATTGGAACAATTGTTCACGCAAGCTAGAGAACATCATGTGGAAGAATTGGTTCCGATAACCAGTTGTCGTACTAGAGATGACTACATGGCCTATGTGAATACTAAACTCAAAAACTACGAGGAGAAAGAGAGGTCGTTCGTATTAATACAGGCATCGAAACTGAACGATCTAATGGATGAGGCTGAAGAGCTTCTCCAGCAATTACTAAAAGACGATAAGCGGTTTTATTATAAGTGCTACCGAGAAGTTAATGATGAAAACGATGAGAAAACGTTTAAGGGGCGAATGTATGAAATTGGAGGCACGTTTCATCTAATTGATCGAGAGGATTATGAAGAAGGTGATGAGGACTATGTTAGAGCTGTGAGCCTGTTCATAAACTTAGAAAGTATTACCAATGAGGTAACGAAAGATTATGTCTTGGATATAACCGTTGCAGAGGACGATATGATTGAGAGTCCCATTGGTACAATCAAAGAGGCTGTTCAGCATGTAGCTAGCTTTCTAGAGTTGATAAAAAAGGCAGATGTTAATAAAGCTATATTAGATGACGAAGACGATGAATATTATGAAATAGACGGCCTACTCTTATCAGAGACAGATTATTCCAAGTCCACATATGTTAGAGATGCGATTAAAAACGGTGACGCAAAAGAAGGAGAAATGATGGTAAGGCGCGCTAAAAAATTCTCTGCCATTGTTGACCAAGCACAATACCATGTAGAGCGGCTATTAGGACACCAGGAGCAGTTTGTTAGTTCGACTATTAGAAAGACGAACCTTGACCACTTAGATGAAGATAGAAAAATTAATGGCCTTAGTCAATTTTCAGGAAGCGTCAGTGTTAGAGACGAGGAGGACTTAATAGTATTTCTGGACGATGCGTACGAAGAAGATGAAATTAAAGAGGTACTAATGAGAACCCCAACGCTCGACATATTGATGATAGAAAGCGACAAAGGGCCACAAGATGATTCTTTTATTATAGAAGTAACATGTTACGGTGAAGTACAAGGCGCCTTCGATTCAGCAAAAGATGGTGCTGAATATCTCGTTAACTGGGCATTTTTTAACGCTGCGGTAGCCACAGCCGCTAGTGGAATAAACCCCACGTACCATTGACCGGTGGGGGCGGTGGAGGAGAGGGCAATGGCACCCTTGTTTATTTAAGTGGGCTTGTATTTCAGTTGCAACTTTGTGTCTGGACTGTCTTTGTCTGTTCTCACCCCAAGATAGGTTGGCTGGTATAAGCTGCCGCCATTTGGGTAGGCGTACAAATATCTAACTTCGACTAATTGGCCGACATCAGGCACATCATGATTAGGCGGGATGGTGACATTGCCCACTTCAATGGCTGCATTGGTGCTATCCAAAACCGATATGCGAACCGAGCGTCTATCATCATTATGCCCACTCACTTTGACTGTTGCTGTTTCATAGAATTTGAACTTGAGTTGATTTCCGCCGCTTGATGGACGACCTGCCTCATAAGATGAAGAGATGTCTTTGAAAACAACCCCTTCGCCATGACGTTTTTTTACCTCTAAAACTAACGCCAATTTTTCATCTGTACTGAAGGCCGTTTGTACGCACTCGACAACATTGTTGTCTAAGTACAGTGTAGACAGAATAGAGAGTCGTTCTACATAGGGAAGCATCGTCAGGTCATTTCCATCTAAATGCAGGATGTCGAATACGGCGTTAACATCACCTAGACCTTCGCCATCGAGAATAATGGAGTCATAGTCTAATTGCTCAACCGCTTGCGAAATCGTTTTAGATAAGCCCGTGTAAAGGCCTTTACGGTTAATAGAGCGGACGGATGACGCTGTTTTTTCAAGTAACTGCCTAACGCCGTCAAACTTCTCTTGAGCAATAAAACGGTTATCATGGCAGAGCTTAATCATCGCCGCCTCATCAACGGGGTTGAGTAGCTGGCAGTTGATACCGCTTTGTTCGCTTTGGACAGATGAATAAACAGCACCATTTTCATCAGTTGCATATCCCTTCGCTATTTTTGCCTTAATAAGTTTGTCAAATATCGCTTGAGCTTTCTCACGACTGACGGGTGTTTTTGTTTTGCTTCCAGCTTTCAAACTGCTGCCTCGTCTACCGTAGGCAAAATGAACATGGAAGCCATCTTCTTCAGGCAGGATGTTGGCGGTATAAACTTTGTCACTTGCGCCTTGATTGAAATATAGAGTTGTTTGCATTGGTATCTCCTTGTTGGTTTATATAAGCTATTATCCAGCTATATTTATTTAAGCAACTCGACGCACAAGGAACCCCTTCATTTAAATTTTACTGTGCTGGGATGAGCCGGTCTATTTCAACACCTACCACAATACAACTGGATTTCTTGTTTGAAACATTTGATGATGAGAGTTTTTACTCGGCGAGGTATCACATCGCTAGCCTGATTCGCACCATTCGTAAACTACCAGAGCGGTCGGCTTTGTTAGAGTCGGATATTTTGAGTTAAGACAAACGCTAGAAAAGCTCTCGCCATTGGGTGTACTTTTTAGAGTCAAACCGCTCAATTTGACCCGACCCGCTAAGTTCTTCCCACTCCGACCGAAAGGCGATGGCCGCTTGACGCGCACGCTGTTCCATTTTTTCGGTGTAACTGTCTACATTACCTACGCGGAACGTTTTAATTCGGTATTGGCCTTTGCTGTCTTTCCAGTTAACACCGAAGACTAGGTGTTTACGGCCTGAAGGTTTTTCTGTTTTAACAATACGGCTCACGCCGAGAACCCCAGATGAGGTATTTCGAACAGGGACCCAATCACTGCGCTTGCCTGTTCGACTGACAACTAATTTAAGTTGATCTCGCCATGAATTAGCCGCCATGAGTGCTTTTTTCTCACCACCCCAAGCCTTAAACGAGAATGTCCGGCTATGCTCGATTTTACGTCGCACCACACGCACCTGAAAAACACCGGGGTAGGGCAGGGATATGTTTTTATAGGACAGTTTCATTGTTGGCTCAGGACGCTTCAAGCACCTTTACGAGCCTAGCGTCTTTGCTCGACACTAAATTGGTTGGGGCATCGTTTCTAATATCTCCGTCAATATGAAGGATGTTTTCGTCAGGCATGACATCTACGTTGTTGGCCAGACAATAAATAATTCGAGATTGCAGGTAATAATGCCCGTCATAACTTGTTTTAAAAGGGCCTGCCTTTGCTTTCCTAGCCACATCACTGCCTAGAATGATTTTATGGGAAGGTTTTATCTTCCAATACAACCCTCGCTTATTGAGCCCGTATACCTCTTTAAAGACGCTGTATTTGATTACCACCGACCTCGCTTTACCCCTCCGTGTTCTTTTTTCCCATAAAAACAATAAGGCCCGTGCGTGGTCGCTGGTGTCCTTAAAATCAACAAAGATGATTTCGTTATCTGGCATGTTGATTTCAATGCCTGTTTCGCGTTCATTAAAAATCATGGCTTTAGTTAGTACCTTTTTCGTAGTTAAAGAGCAATCATCCTTCAAAGTATCAGCCCAGCCGTTTTGATACTAGTCCGGTTACAGGCAACATACGATTCAATCAACAACGATACTCTTTCAACCGTTTGTTACTATTGACTGCAACATGCCTCGCTTAGGTATACCTGTTATCACAGTGACCAATCCCGTCGTTTCTTTCGCTAGTCCCGCCGAACGGACATCTCTACTTGATTTCGAGCATACATCGCAAAGAACCTCACCGCTGGTGTGTGCGCCTACTTTTCCTTCGATTGCGGTTTTGTTGTCTTCGAAAGATGATTACTACTGCTTTATTATGAAGGCCCATTTGATTTAAGCAAATCAATCGACCCTCCTTAAAATTTCCAATACCTCGTAACCGTTCTTATTTTCTTTTCTGAAAATACACCCATTGTCATCCGGCTATCATACGAATCAAACAACGCACCATCTTTAATAACCGAGAAGTGTCGTCGAGTATAGACAATGAAAGTACCCTCGCTGAACAAGGCATCATCCAACAAACACTTTGTCTTAACCGGACAATAACCCCTCGACTCTAAATAACTATCCGAAACCAGTAAATGAACCCCAAGACGCGGAGAAGGGGAGGCGTTAATTTTTGCTATGTGTTTTAAGTGTTTTTTGGTTTTCCTTTGTACGGGCTTAAAGTCCTTAGCTATCTGATACAACTCCTCATAAACCGCTTTGTAATCGGCACCTGTCGCAATGGCTATGGCGCGAACCACACAATCCCCTGTACTACCTTTGAAGCCAGCTTTTTCACGGCCACCATCAGCTATAACGAACATCATGTAGACGCCTCCCACCCGTAATACGCCTCATGTGCGCTTATGGTTGGTTTGTTTAAAAAACATTCGCGGGTCAAGGCGTGAGCAAAGCGTGCGATGTCCTTAATGCTGTTGTTGTTTAAATCCAGCTTTTCTTCGTTAATATCGCTGATGATGTCGCTAACCGATAAATTGTAATCATTGATGTACACCGTGGCTTCGTCAATCAGCAATTCTGAATGAAACGTCCAACCATCACCGTCCCCATGATGCCAAAAAGGGGCCATCTGAACGCGCTCTTTAAGCTCTAAAGGCAACTCAGTTGATGTAAGGTTTACTTGCATGGTATCTCCTGTTCGTTGGTCATACCTTCATTATAAGGATGATGCGAATTAAGCAACGGGGGCAGGTGCTTACTGCATGATTAAGATAGGCTGAGTGCCACCTGTGTCCATATCAACAAACGCGCCTTGATGATTTAATCCACCGTGTCTAAATATTGACCATAGAAGGTTTAATGCGGGGACAACAACGCCTGTGTTTACGAACAAGTCTTGCTTGGACAATGATTCTTCCATTGAACAGCTTGGTTCATCATCATCTTCCATGCCATCGAGTTCAGGGTAGTAGTCGAACACGTTTGGAAGCCTAAGCCCCTTATTGATTTTGCCTAAATGTCCAAAAATAACCTGACCATCGGTTGCCCCATTGCCCATATCTAACAACATACCCGCGTCATAGATAGACTCGCTGGCTTTCACTAAATCCGCTCTAAATTGTGCTTTATCGACACAACAAATAATGATGTCGTAGGTTCTAAAATCGTAGTCGTTAGGGTTGAATAAGGCTGGAACAGCTTTCCAATTAGTGCCATAAAATAGGTTGGCTCTGTGGGTGAGTAAAACGGCTTTATTTTGCCCAATATCAGCAGGGTTGAAGTTTTGGCGACCAACATTGGCGGTGCTGACGGTATCGGGGTCGTAAACGGTGACGTTTATTTCTTTGTGCCCTAAATGCTGTATCGCGTAATTGATTTTTGAAAGGCCGGATAAGATTTGAGACCCCGACCCTCCGCAGCCCACTAATGCGATGTTGACGGTGTTTTCTATCCAGTCGAAAGGTGTATTGAATTTCATGGTTTGCTCCTTAACGTGCTATTTATGATTAATAAAACCATTTAAACATTGAGTTAAAGATAAGCAAGTTATGTCATAAACCGCCTTTGTGGGACTCTAATAAGAGTTCTTTTAATTTTAAAATCCATTCTCTGAAACGTTGGCGAGATTTAAACAAAAACAGCAAAATAGAAACAAGGGCAAAAATTGCACCTGTCCTTAATGAGAATGCATCGGCTGAGAGGCTGTCGGGAAAAGATACGCTTTTCTTGTCATAATAGAACCCTGTTCCTTTGTAATATATTCGCGGTTTGAAAATAAAACCTTGTCCAGTTCTTATTGTTCGGTACGAAGGCGTTTCAAGCATTGGCTGTAATATTTCTATTTTAACCGAAGAGACCACAGGAACGCCGCGTCCAGAAAAAACCATTTGAATGCGCTCTAAAGCGGGCGCTCCATCTGGATGAAAGCTTGGAGAAAGGGCTTCAATTGGCACATTAAGGGTTAGATTAAGGTCTCGTTTTAACAAATCATTAGTGTTCCATTTGCCGTCTCCGCTCCGTGCTACTTTCTGTGGTGAGGGGAGCATACCAATCACCTTACTGGCATAAACAGGCTTAACCACTTCGATTTCAATTTTGTTGACAGGGGTTAGTAACGAATACACGGCAAATATTAAGTAGCCAAGTAAAATACCAACACCCAAGCTAACCTCGTTCCACCAAGATAGGTGTTGCTCAAGCGTTGGTCCTTTAGAGTTTGTTTTACGCATCTACCTTAGATTAAACAATGTCCAGCTCAGACTCTACGAATAGTTGCCATATTAAGCGTTTTTTAAACCACGTAGCCTCTGGGTAGAAGAACACGTTGTCAGACAAGAATTTTTTAAGCTCAGTAATGTTGTTAGGTGCTGTAGCAGGGGAGGGCACAAAATAACAAAGCCTATTAATCTCGTTAAGGATATATTCTTGGTTCTGCTCAATGGATTCGCCATCTACGTTCTTTATCTGAGTATCTTCATCCTCTAAAGACAACCAATCGCGGGCCATATCATCAAAGACCATGCTCGAACCATCGTGACACTCTATAAACAGCGAATTATCGCGGCATTGTTCGGCATCCTTGTCATTAAACCCGAATAAAAAACCATTTGAAAAAAGGGCATGGCTAGTCTCTGAAACAGGCACCATGTCGCGCATTTCTTTGGCCCATAACTCGTATTCTTTAGGTAGAGGGGGAGCATCCTTTAACAAATCAGGCGGTGTTCTCTTCAGACATTCATTGGCATGCCTGAAATCAACATAGCCAAGTTCAGCAGCAGAATGATCTAAAGCAGCGCTTAATTTAATTTTTTTGTTGGATTGCTTAACGAGGTGTTTCGCGCCTTTCTTGATAGTTGAAAGGGTGGTTTGTGTGGTGTAAATGTAATTCATCTTCATCTCCGTCAATGCTATGAAGTGCGCCCACTACACTGTCAGCAAGACAATGATTAAGATAAGTATGGAGATATTCTCAAAGCGAACCTTGTTTGCCAATGTGGGCGGCAGGCTCGAACAAAGCCTGCCGCAAGTATAGTTCGTTTTTATTAACGGTGCAAAGATTAAGTCAAAGGCGTGTTAAACGGCTACAGGCAGGGCCAATTGTATTCCTGGTTCTTGTTGGCCATTTTCAAGGCGGTTAAATAGCGGTATATCCAATTCTTCGCAGGCTTTACCATGAACCTCTTCAAAGACATCATTCGGCGCGTCTTCGTGGTAAAGCTCCCATTCTCTAAAGCGTGAATACTGGAGGCTATTTTCAACTAACTTGGTGACTTTTTCAGCTTGCTCGTACTGCTCCCAAAACTCAGGGCTAACCGTGCTCTCATCCGGCAACCAGCCTCTTAATTTACCGATAGTGCGATTAAATCGGTCAACGAGCTCTTTACCCTTTTTGGTTGGGAAAAAATGAATGCTTTGTGTGCCGACGTAGAACCTCACTTCAAAATATGAGCTGGCCACTCGCTCACCAGAACAAACGTCTCGATAACGCTCTTTATCGGTGAATACATTCAATAGAGGGTCTTCAGGTGCAGCTTTACCATCAAGCAGTGCAAACACCTTGTCAAAGTCCTCAATCATGCGTTTGTTGTCATAACAAAAATAGCCTGCATCAGCAACGGTTCGAGTGGGAAGTATAAAACGGGTATGCTTCATTCTGAAGGCGCGTGAGCGGTGCTTATCATTAGACTTCCAGCCTCGATAAAGGCTTCTGTTGCCCGTGTGATACGCGGTGATCAAGTCAAATACCTCAAGCAGCATGTCATTGTCCAGCTTGCCTTTATTTAATAACAAGCCTTCAAGCAGTCCATAGATGTTCCGTACAGTGAACTCCATGTGCTTAATTGTTTCTAATTCTTGCTCAAGGTCTTTTATCACCTTGCTTGAGAATTTATTTGTAAAGTCAGATGCATTGATGATGTTAGACCACGCATTAAGCTTTAAGTCATCATAAGCACTGTTAAACTCAGATTGATAGTGGGTAGGTTTTTTTGAGCATCCGCCCATAACATGCCGAGGGCCGCTAATTTTGCTTTTGTAGTAATCAGCATTACGTTGAGCTTGTATCATCGCTCTAATCGCTTCAGCGGCTTGATTAAAGGCTATAACACCGTTCTTTATTGTTGAGTTTGGGATTTGCATTTGTTTTGATAAATGCGCCTTCTCCTCATTTAACTGTTCGTCGAACGAGGACAAGGTATCGTCGGTTGTCATACCCATTGTATTGATGTCAAAAAGCGGGGCATCCAGTGATGTTTTGGTGAGATGAACGATGGCCACACGAACATTTGTTTTGCGTTGAGTATCATCAGTCGTAAAGGCGGCGTCCAGAAATTCAACATCGCCGTTTTCATCAATTAGATTAACTAGAAACTGTCTTTTTTCGCTATTTGGGTTTTCTATCGTGCTGGCATTAATGATGGCCACAAGCTCGCCTTGAACAAGAATGTCCCATGCTTTAAGCACGTGGTCTATACCGTTAGCGAAAGGGGGATTTAAAATCACGTGTGAGTAAAGCTTTGAGGTAGTAAAGCTCAGAAAATCAGTATCGACAACACGAAGACCTTTTTGTTTTAAGACGGCTATATTATCGCCCATCGCTTCTATGCAATCGGTCGTTGATGAACTGTTCATGTAATATCCACGGGGCTTGTCTATCAAAGCCCCTTTACCGGCACTGGGTTCCAACAATGCGGTGACGTGCGACTCTGTAAATTTGTTCCATGCCTTTTCAACGAGGTGCGGTGGTGTTGGATAAAATTGATGGTCTATCATGCTGTGTTCACCCTTTATTAATGAATCTATACATAGCGTCTCATCGAATAGAAAAAGAGCAAATTTGGTAGGAGCGCCAAAGCGGTATACCTGCTATATTTAATAGGTCGTATAAACGCAAAGCCACAAATAAGGAGTAAATATGTCGAAACAAAACGCTGCAAAACTTTTATTTGGAACCGTTGAGAAATTAGTGGCCGTGGCGTTATTGGCCATCGTCGGGTTCGTTGCTTGGGTTTTTATGTCCCCGGCACCACTAGAGCCTAATATGTTTAGAGGACTATTGGCAGGCGTAGGCACATTAGCAGTGAGTACCTTCGTATTCTGTTTGTTTTTTAGAGGGCAACTAAAAGGATTCCTCAACCTGAATGACTAACCCTTCAACCGGCACAGAAGAGGCCGTTCAGTTAGAAGCCTTGCGGTTTTATGGCCAAGAGGGGCCTATAGCAATCATCAGTTATCTAGGCGCAAGAAAAGCATATACGATGGTGGGCATCAACGCGCTGATCAGCGTGTCTGAAAACACAAATCGACGTGAGCAGCTACGCTTGATTAAACACGCTATGATTCAGGCGCGTCAAAAGAACTATGAGGGTTTGCCGGATGTTAATGGGGATGATGTGTCTGGTCAGGAAACACTTTTCTAATGACAGACAAAAAACCAACGGTAAAAAGATTAAAAGTACCGCTGGGAAAGAACGACCAGGGCGGGTTGATTAACCCAGAGCATGCGATCAAAGAAGAACGTTATCGCTGTCCGTCTTGTTTGGACGATTTAGTGCTAAGGAAGGGGGTTAAGAAAGTACCGCACTTTTCGCACTCATCTAATACGTGTTCCCAAGAAAGCATTCTGCATATCACTGCAAAATATTTGATTGCGGAGGTGTGTAACGATTACCTGAAGACAGGCATCCCACCCAACATTAAGCGTCAATGTCCAACCTGTACAACAAGAACGACACAATCATTGGAAACGATTGATTTTGACAAAGTACTTGTCGAAAAAAAACTGAAGACCGGCTTCATAGCAGATGTTGCCTTATTAAAAGAAGAGCAGGTGACATGTGTTCTAGAAATCAAAGCCACACACGCAGTAGATGACCATAAAAAAAGCAGTTTAGGCACCCCTTTTCTTGAGTTAAACGCCGTGGATGTCATAGCCAGCTCGATGGTTTGGTCGCCGATACAAGACACGTTGAGTACTTTTGAATGTCTTAGCTGTACTGATGCGAACACGCGTTACTGGCGTTATCTACAGAGCGTCGCAAAAGACACTAAATGCTGGCTACCCAAGGGGAATATCTTTCGTGTGACTGGGTTTGAGTGTTGGCGTGATGAATGTAAAACAGAGTTCCTGGTCTTTGATTGGCCAAAGAGTCATGAAGGTCGTGAACCACCGGAAAAAAGGCCTCACACATTAAAATATAGGGTTTCTAAAATGGCCGGTACGTCATATTGGGCAAATTGTTGTCCGTCATGTGATTCGATAGTGGGTGAGTTCTATTTGCCCCCGCTATGTAGTGAGGAAAGCGTAGATACCCAAGAGTCCTACACATACGACATGAGCGAACTAGCTAGACGGTTTGATGGGTCAGGCTGGCCAAGCTATACAGAAAAAGCGATGCGGTTCAGTAACAAACCAGCGGTTAACCAGTTCGTCATTTAACGCTGTTCGGTTTCGTTAGAGCTTTAGTCGTTTCGCTAACTGTTTTTCCTAATTGGTCGAGGTTGGTCGCTGTCGCGGCCTCTTTTGCTATGTTGTAACTCTCGTTAAGTTGACCTGTCTTCTCTAGCCCATCCGAACTGCCGGACCCCAAGTAATTCCTATAGGGCGCATTACTTAATCCCACGCACATCAGTAACAAAATCAAAAGAACGAGAGGTATGAGCTCGCGCGGGGGTAAAGATAAGTTGAATAGTTTGGACATAGAATTGCAGAGCCTGAGTTGTTGGTCACTATTTATAATATCAGGGATTTGAAATATCAAGAAATCGTGTTGACACTCTAAAAGTTAACGGCTATATTTAAAGCTCATTTATCCAATCTTATATTGGTTTGTCTTTCGCCACAGACACAAATAAAGGCGTTCAATCGTTCTTCAACTTAGGTTTTAGAACACAACAAACCGTTAGAACTCATTAGGCATAAGCCTTTTCGTGTTCAGCGGTTTTTTTATGGGTGTTATTTTTTGCAAACACCAGCCCTCAAGGGACAGTTAATGATGTCCCTTGACGGGTCAATTCGTTGCTGTCCCTTTTTTTTAATTGAAATAAGGAGCAGTAACATGAAAATAATTCTAATGTCTTTAGTATTTGGAATCGTATTAACCTCAACCGTTGGATTTTCAGCGGTCGATGCTTTGAAGGGTAAAGTCTCACAAAGACACGCTCAAATTGAAGCGGCGGTGAACTAATATGAAGGTTCAAATAAATGATGAAGTAATGACTCCACATGGTTTGGGCAAAGTTGTTGAAATTGAGCCATTGTCAAAAACCGAACGATACGGTGTTGAATTAAACAGCAGTCCATTTAATTTCTCCCCTGTCTTTTATTGGCCTCAACGAATCAAGGTCCTTGTTAGCCCGACCGTTGAAGCGGCATGAAACGTCCGTATATAGCTGTTGATACGAAAGAGCCTTTGGTTGTCATGGGTGGATATCGTGTAGATGAAGATGGTGGGTTATTGCAACAAACCATTAAGCCTTATGACGGCGGTGATTTTGGAACAGATCCGCTGCCCGACAAACCAGGCTTTGTAAAGATGGTGCCATCAGGTGAAATTGTCACGTTAGAACAAGCATGTGCTCGTCTTAAAGAGAATCGCGGCTTGTAAACGTCATATCACTTAAACCCAAGGGGTGCTTACCCTTGGGTCGGCACTCCTCTTTTTAAGGAGACTACAGTGAAAAATGCTAAAGAAATAATTTTACAAGAATTGATTCAATATGGATGGAATCCGGTCAGTCAATTAAGTATGGACCATACAACAGCGGTAGCCGAAAAAGTGTATCTAACAATCGTTGGAGCTAAAACGGCCATTGCTTATGTTCATGGCCCAGTTGAAGGTAAATATTACATTACCGCTAATTATGAGAGCGAGGGCCGTAATGTTTTAAGTACCAGCTATTTAAAAACCGATCTAACCACCATTAAAACTGAAATAGCTACGCTGACTAAAAATGTTGACGGTGTTATATCAAAGACCTATGCCATGGCATTGGTTATAAGGGGTCAAGCAGCAGCAATGGCTTAACCAGCGAATAATCGCATAAACCCAAAGGGTATTGACCCTTTGGGCCAATACCCTTTTTATTTTTGAAGGAGCGTATTGTGAACAAACAATTTCTGAAAGAACTGATAGCGTGGATTGAAAGTGCAACTATCGAAGACTTGCACGACAAACGAGACACCCTATCTGAAAAAATAGAGTCTGGACGATATGAGGCTTCAGAGCTCAAACTTGTTGTTCGAGTTATTGATGAGGAAGTGTTGACTAGAATTTGTTTATTGAAATTAGAAAACTAAATAAAAAACCACCTATTGATTAGGTGGTTTTTTTATGCCCGGTATAACGGTTAAAGAGGGCGTTTTTTGTATGAGCTTGTCTTCTGCTCGTTTAACCCCATCATCATCGTCTTCAAAAACAGCTTTGACTAGATCAAAAATCAACGGCGACATAGATTGGTCCTGCGCCTGATGCACCAGCTTTATGCTAGAGATTCTTTTAATCATTTAATCTAAACCTCTCATCACAACCTAAAGAGTTGAATATCCAGTCTGAAACGGGTGCATTTGATTTTATCGTCTTCAACATCCGTAGCTTTTGATTCACAAGGTTAACAGCGCGTGTTCTTGACGATGCGCTCACCGTTGTTTTGGCCACCTTTTTGTGATGCTCAATGTCCTTGAGCAGTTGGCGTTTAAGCGTGGTTTGTTTAGACATGATCAGCTAGCCAAAAAACATTATGCGTTTAACGCATCCTTCATGGCTTTAACTGGCTTAAACCCACAAACATTAGAGGCTTTTATTTGAATTTCAGCGCCGGTTTGAGGGTTTCTACCTTTGCGTGCAGGGCGTTCACGTTTTTCAAACATGCCTACGTCTGGAAGTACCACCTGATCACCGTTATTTAACGATACTGTGACAACGGTTGAAACAGCACTGAGCACCTTATCAATAGTTGATTTAGTTACCTCTTCACCTAGCTCAGCACTAATAGCGTCGATAAATTCTTTTTTAGTTAGTTTACTCATTATTATTTCCTTATTTTGATTAAAAATTGAACAAGCGCTTATTATCCAGCATAGATAAGCTAAAGCGAAAGTTTACGTTGGGTTATCCACAGAAAATGTGGATAAATATCGCTTATTAAAGTGAAGACACGCATTATCTTCAAGCATCTTAGGACTCCCAAGGGTTAATTGTGTCTACGCCTGCCGCTTCAAATGGGCTGACGTCTCGCGTGGCGACCATCATGCCATTGGCGGCGGCCGTCGCTGCGATATATCCATCGGCTGCACCGATTGCCAAGCCTGCCACCCGTGCCTTCGCCATCAGTTCGCCATAAGCTTGTGATGCCGACATATCGAACGGAAGCACCCGCCCAGCGAACAGCGGTAGAACCTGCTTTTCCAAACTTTCTTGCAGCCTGTCCCGCCGTTTACCGGTAGGCAGTGAAGCCATCCCGAAACGCAGCTCTGCCACGGTAATCGCCGACAGATACAGGGTTTCGAGCGCCTGCGCATCAATCCATTTAATCACCTGACCTTCAGGGGTCTGACGCAGCGGCTCCGAAATCACATTGGTATCGAGAATAATCATTCAAACGTTGTCGGCTTAGCAGGGGCCTTGTCGCGCACCTGCTCGATGATCGCAAGGTCTTCATCGGACAACTTGGCCCGGTGACCGATTTCAGCCAGCAACGACCCCAGTTGCCGGCGACCCTTCGGCTTCACCGCGTTTGCCAGTATGTCGCGGATTTCCGCTTCGGCGCTGCGACCGTGCTGAGCAGCCAATGACCTCAAAGCGCGATGCACCTCGTCCGGTACGTTTCTGACAGTAATAGATGGCATTGTTTCATCTCCTTCGTTTACCTTGTGTGATTGCATTTTAGCATAGTGCAAGCACTGGGCAAAATCATCCTAATTATGCGAATTGCCAAACCTATCAGCACCGCGCCCCATACGTGGCTCTATATTTTCTAACATTCATCGTTAAAAATTGACGCATTCTGCGATGGCTAAATTGGTGAGTATGGCGCTCAGCAAAGGTTTCTCGTATGTTGCTTAAAAGCGCCTGTTTTCCTTTTTCGACAATTTCAAATTCACTAACAAACGCAACGTTTGGGGTATCAAAAGTACGCAAGGCGTATCGCGCTTGAGTGATATTTTTAAACTGCTTTCCACGTTTTTTGCCGTATTCATAACGAAATGTTCTCTTACCTACGTTGGTAATCGCGTCACCCTGATAAAAAGCATACACAGGCGCTTTTTCATGCCATTCCTTCTTAAACGCTGCCAGCAACAATTCGTCTTCAATCTTAGGCTCACCTTCAGCCCTTTTGTTTTGCCATACTAGCGCCTTTGCATACAGCGTACTCATGCCTTGAAAGTTACCATTGCGAAACTCTTTAAACAACACCTTATCAAGGCCCCCTCGACCTTCTTCAGCTAGAATTTTAGTGAGAGAAGTGCACTCAGAATTGTAATAGGTTTTTGGGTAAACGTTGCTCGACGCCGCACTAATGAATACTTGGCCTTTCTTAATGGATATGCTTTTAATAATGTCGTAACTCATGGGTTTCTCCTTATTGGTTTAACACCATTAAAACCCGGACCCTTCAATAAGCAACTACGCTGCTTTTGAGTGTAAATATAGCCCCCAAGCGATCAGTTAATCTTTTGGTAGAAATAGCCTCTCGAATCTTTAACCTTCAAACGCTGATAGCGGCCTGTCGTGGCCAAAGAAGCAAACGCCTCTCTTAAACGCTGGCGAATAGCATCAGTCGTCCCGGTTGCGCCAAGACCATGGGCGCGAGAACAAAGGTCCGAAGGCTTGATAGGTCTCGTTGCCTCGTCCAAACAAGACAGCGCGAACGCGTGATAACGAAAATTTGTTCTCACTGTAAGATTTGCGAACTTACAGACCAATGCCCCTCATAAACAGCATCACCACCATCAGCAAGAGGAATTTTTTCACAAATTCGTCCTGCAACATCGCCAACAAACACCCGGCGCTTAATACTTTCTTCAGCACGTTGAGCCAGTGCTTCTCTGTGTTCATCTTTAACGGTGTGGTCTGCATCTTCTGCAAACCAGCTAATTAATATTTCTTTTTGCATAATAAATCCTCTGGTTAATTAATCTTCTTCAAATTCTGCGTATAGGACGCTTTCATGGACGGGCTCCGAACAGGACCGACAACGAAAAACGTGATATCCGGGCTCATCTCTATCCGCATAAAAAATGCGTTTACCGTCTTTTCTAAAGCCTGTAGTGTTGTATTCAATAAGCACGTCTTGACCACACGAACACGTACTTTTCCTTATCCTACGTTTCTCACCTGAATTACAATCTGTCTCAATGAATAAGTCGTTACAAAGCATGCTTGTTACCTGCCAATCACGTTCTTTTTGAACCTTAACAATATCTATTTCTTCACTCATTTGACCTCCAAATTTGTTAAATGTGGGTAATAGTGCTTAATGCCCGATTCACTAAGTTCACCAATTCGAGGCCTAGCAAACTCCCTTGTCGAGGGAGTACATTTTAAATCGCCAATTGGATGGGCATAGCGTGCAAAAAAGCTGTGGGCCTTTTTTCCGAGAAGATAACCGTTCGCTTTTGCTACGCGAACAGCACCTTCGAGCGTTTGAGACCTGACAATGAGGGTTTCTCTTTTTTTACCTGCTCTGTCTGATAGCGTAACAACCCAAGTCTTGACGAGCCGATAACCCCAAAATTCGTTCAATTGTTCTCTAGTCATAACATCACAAGCTGGTCGTTAACGAACGTCTCTTTCTTAGTAGACCACCAGCCATGATATTCAACGCCATCTTCGCCATCCTCATCATCCATACGGATGTTTTCGATCAGTTCTCCCTCACGGTAGCCCTCAGCCATCATTTCGTTAATACGCCGCATCACGGCATCTTTCAACTCTTTACAATGGCTTTTTTTAACCTTTCCATCTTCGTTTTCTATATGCCATGAGATGTTAATTTTTTGCTTCATCTTAAATTCCTTCGTTAAATTGGTTCAATAGTGACTTTGACGCAACGCATACCCGCCATAAATGCTTGTTTGGATACGTCGTTCCCTTTGGATTGCATGATTCGCCATGAAAGATAATAGGAAGCAATCTTTTCATTGAGCTCAACTTTTGATTTGGCCATACAAAAGAACTGCATTTTCCCTTTCTTTTTTAAAGCAAACATCACTACAACACCGTCACGATTTCATTCACAGGACACGGCGCTTCTGTAATGACATAGCCGAGGCGATTAACGTAATGAAGGCCGCTAACAAGGTTAGATTCGTCTCCATCATCAACCACTGTCCAGATACGACCTCTACCGGCCTCATCAACGGCTGTGGCCTGTACTAATGCAAATTCTTCACCATAGGTTTCAAGCATAAAGCCATCATAGGAAGCATTATCATCAAGCGGGTTTTTTAGCGGTTTGAATTTGGCTATAAAATCTTCCCATTCAATTTCTTTGTACTGATTAGTTGATTGATTGTCTGTGTTCATTTGCTGCTCCTTTTTGTTAGTTGTACTTACATTTAAACGCACCTTTTTGATTAAGCAAATCGCGTCATTCGATGTAAATAAGGTAAGAAAAAAGAGGAAAAAGAGCCCCTCTATCCGCTGAACCGGAGGGGTGACGACCAAGGAGAGAGGCCAGCGAAAACCTTGTTCTATGGTCTTATAAAAATACCGTTAATGACGAACCGTGATGCTAGAGAAGGCTCGGATTCATCGCACTCACCGAACACCTCGGCGATGTAAATACCATCTTCTGATACATCATCAGTTTTGCTGAAATACGATGCGCCAAGGCCATGTGAATGAATATCAACCACCAAGCTCAAATCATCGGGCAACGTGCGCTCATACGAGATATGCGAAGGTGAACACGCATAAACAGTCGGCTCGAACAATTCGTATCGCAAGCGCGAAGCTGACCAGACAATTAATCCCGCCCACTCGTTAGGACATGATTTTTTGACCCTTTCTTTTACCACGTCATACAAGGACGATGGAATAGCCCCATGCACTAATCGAAACCCTGTTTCAACCTCACCATAGGGGAACGGTATTATTGATGGACTGACCAACAATCGACATTCCATCACAGAAGATCGAACCTCGACATACACGCCGCCGCGTCCAATAATGAAACGGTGCTTGTTGAGCGGGGGAGGGGCCAACTGACCAAACCTCGGCTGCATAAAGGTGGGCGTTTCCCCAAGTAACACTTGGTCGCGCTTGTCGGTGTATATCTCTTGAGTATTCACGATTTGACCACCTTATTGATAAGCTGTTCGACAGAGCAACCCAAAGGGGCTAATGCCGTATTAGGAAAACGGGTCGCTTTGTCTTTGTGCAATTTACGCCAAAATGCCATGTGTTGCTTATCTGAAATAGTCTTTTTTAGACTCAGTGTTTTGTCGTGATTGATGTGCGAGTAATTCGTATTAAAGATGATGTCCTCCATTTCTTTGCGCGTATCTAACGTCAGGTGTTCTGGCATCGAAGCCGACCCTAAACACACCCTTGCATCACGATAAATATTCATTAGCGGCGCATGAAACAACGGGGTGTTCTCTGTCGGTCTGCGTGACCCTTTGAACGCGGAAACCGACAACCCATCGGCATGGGCGACAAAAAGCAGGTTAGGCATCGGCACGTTGAGCTTAATGGTTTTAGTTGAACCACGAAGCCTAAAGAACATCGGTCTAACTGACCCTTTGACTGTCCATGCAATGTGATTAGAGGACATTGATAAAACGTCACTGGGTATAAAACCTGTGTGGGTAGGAATAATGTCCAACAAGGACTCTAAAATCTCTTTGGTATCACTGTCAGATAACAAATGGCCAGCCCCGATAACAGGTGACGGGGAGTTGGCTGATTGGGTCAGTGGGTGACTTGTGGCCACCAGCGTTTCACCGCCGTACCCACCGCGTTCTTTTGAAGCAAAAAACAACAGGGCTTGACGGGGAACCAACGTTGGCGACCTGTTGGAATAACTGCCAAACATGCCCGTCACTACACTACTGGACGCACTCATAAACTCACCTCTATCTGTACAGCGTCTTGCTCAGGCTCACCGCCATGTTTAATTACATCAAAGAAAGTAGCGGTGCTGTTCTTATCACGCATCATATGCAAGGCTTGTTGTGCGGCTTGCTCAGGCGTTTCAGCATCAATGTCTATCTCCCAACGAACGGTATAGGCTTTGGGCTGGCTATTCAGCTCTACAGCCGCTTTTGACCATGCCTCACCTGATAAATGGGCTGGAACATCACACTCGTTTTCAAATGAACGGAATGATTTGTTCTCCTGTATGTATTGCTTGGCTTGATTAACGTAAGGCATTTTTTCTCCTGCTTGGTTTGATGATTTTTCCATCGCCGATTGAGCGTTCTAACAATTCAATTAGGCCATGTGCTTGCGCCATATTTAATAGTGTGTCACGCAATCTTTTATTAGCAACTGGCGCAAGGTTCATGTGCAAACAAAGAGCTTCACCCATCTGCATACGTTGTTCGTCCATTTCCCAAAACAGGGGTTCTTCAAATTTCAACCCATACGAAATCAGCATGGATAGGTTAATAGACTGTGCTTCATCCGCACCAAAGTCTTCACTGGACAAATAAACATCCTGTTTACTGTCGTCTTCATGTTGTTTGATTTTTTTGTAAACGAGCAACCCTTTTTTAATAACGTTCGTGCGTGGGTCATTTAGTCGCGCATCGTCTGTTGCTGTCCATTGGCACAGAATATTGATTATCTGAGTCGTGGTTAACACCTCAATTAAGTGAGAGGGGATTTCTTCATACCGCTCGTCGATGTGTACCAAATTTTCATACAGTGATTGTTCATCTTCGATCTCGTGCATAAAGTCACACAGCAAATTACTGTATTGCTCTGGCTTGTCGCAAACTTCGTGGGCTATCCACTGCAAGTCATCTGATTTTAGTTCCTTTTTAAGCGCCATTAACGCCTCGCCTTCTTCTTCAAACCAGCAGCAATAATCAAGCAAGTCTTGAGGCAATGTTGCGCAACTATAGGGCGATAAGAGGCGCAACAAGCTGTTCACCATCTGGTCTAATTGTTTGTCGCCAGATAGCGGTATAAGACAGGGGAACGGTTCGCCTTCCATGTACAGAGCCACATCACCTTCATTGTTCGAGGCCGTATCAAACGTAAAGCACTCTCGGCAATTGGGCAACTCACCGCTAATCGCTTGCATCGAGGCATTCATCCAGCCACCTAGACGCTCAATTGAAGTGGTATATGCTTCGTGTAATTGTTCATACGGGACATTTTCAGCATCTAACGCGGTTCGGTGGTCAAGCACTGGCAGGTCATCAACCAAACCTAAATGGGGTATTGTGCATAAACGGTATATTATTCGCTTAATGAGCTACATCCACTTAATATCATGGCATACAGATCACCTTCGTTTTTCCAAAAGCAAATTTATTAAGCTCAACCATTTCGTCAGAAAACTCACCCTCGGCCTGAATACCATTGTTTACAAGAATTTGACTTAGCTACCTGCCAGGCAAAGTACCGATTTTGTTAAGGCTTCGGATCTTCTTGCTTTAGTCTTTTTGAAGCTTTGGAAATCGTAGTACGAGAACAACCTAAAATATGCTGAATGTAGTCATAGGATTTTTTATCCGCCAACATGCATTCAATCTTTTGATGCAATTCTGTATCACTTGGTCTACCAGGGTAACGCCCCTCAGACTTAGCTTTAACAATGCCTTCCTTTTGGCGCCTTCTTCGATCTACATAGTCCTTTCTAGCAATAGCAGCTAGCATATCGAGCATCAAATCATTAATGGCTGATAACATTCTTCCTGTAAACTCATCATTAATTACAGCAAATTGGTGACTCGTAGGCAAATCTAGCGAAACAACCCTTAATCCTTTTGTCTTGATTATGGATTTAAGCGAATTCCAGTCATCATCTTTTAGCCTAGAGATTCTATCTATTTGCTCAACTAGAACAATGTCGCCTTTTTGGGCTATTTCAAGCAACCTAAAAAGCTCAGGTCTCTGAAGACTTGCCCCAGATTCATTTTCTGCAAAAAAGGTAGATATTACTAAATCATGCTCACTGGCAAATTGCTGTAACGAACCTTTAGCCCGATCTGCATTTTGCTCTTTTGTCGATGCTCTTAAATATGCATAAGTTCTAAAATTGCTCATTGGTGAAACAGTCCACTTTACATAGTCTCTTTATTTCAGTCCATTATACATAGTTTTAAGCAATTAATGGACTATAATAATACTGAGCTTCATATGGTCTCCTTGAGGTATACCCATAATAGACTGGCCTGTTTGAAAGCTAGCCATTATCCGAAATATCAATATATTAATCGCTCAGGTAACATTGCTCGACCGACTCCGCTATTTCAGCAACAAATATGCCAAAACATTCCCCGCGTATCGATACCAATGATAATACCGAATACCGAGATTTATATGATCCTCCGCGTTTTAATGATAATGACAGAAATTACTTCTTTAATCTTAATGATCTCGAATTATCAAAACTCAAACAATTTAGAATTGTGCAGAACAAAGTCCATTTTATCTTGTTGCTGGGTTATTTTAAGGCAAAGCCAGTTACGTTAACTTTCACCTGGGGAATGGTAAAAAATGACCTCACCCATATTTATGCCCGCTATTTTCCGAAAGCCCGTTTGGTTCGCAAGAATCTGAACAAAGATGCCAAATCCAACATCTATCAAAAGGTTTTTTTCTTAACGGGTTTTCAACGATTTTCTGAACAGCATCAACAGAAACTGCTGAAACAAGCTGATTTAGCGGTTGCCATCCGAGCGGATAATAAGACGGTGTTTGATGAATGTGTGACCTATTTGAATCAGCAATGGATTGCATTGCCAGCCCTTTCTCGAATTCAGAACGTTGTAAACCAGGCATTGAACAAAGAGGAAGAGCGGCTCGTCACCCTATTCAATAAGCAACTCAAGGGCAAGATTAAGGATTACATCAACGCTTTATTGGCACCCCATCAGACAACAGATGAATTTCGAACTCTGCGAAGCCAGGCAAAAGATTTTACTTTTGGAGAAATAAGTCGAGAGTTACAAGATAAACAAAAACTGGAACCTATATTTTTACAAGCGAAAACAATTTTGGAACAGGCGCATATTTCAGAAGGAAATATGCGATTTTACAGCGATATGTTCCAAAACTACCGAACCTCGCAGTTGAAACAGTTTTCATTGGCTAAGGCCAGTATATATGTCGTCTCATTTCTCTATCAACGTTATGGCCACATCAATGATAATTTGACTAACGGTTTTTATCGAGGGATCAGAAAGTACGAACAGAGAGCAAGCCAATATAGCGATACGCAAATAGCCCAAGAGGCTAACCGGCTAAGCAAACAGGTTAAGAAAGTATCAGATGTTTTACATGTTCTGGTCAACAGCGCTAATGATGAGACTATGTTGGCAAAAGCCTTGCTCAAGAAGATTTACAAGATATTACCTCAATCCGATTTAGCATCCGTAGCTGATTTTATGGCTAAAGTTGAATTGGATAAGAAACAATTTATCTGGCAATACTATCGTCAAAATAAGGCCACTATTAGACGTAATTTAAGACGCCTGTTTTTGACGCTAGAATTTGAAATCGACAAATCTCATTTTGAACTAGCTAATCAAGTCACTTTGGCAAAGCAAGAAATCCGTCAATGTGGGGAAATCAAAACGATAGATGAGGAGCTGATCCGTCCATCGGATTTACCCTATATCCGAAACGATGATCTAGACGTTCCAACCGTCGATCCATTTCTGTTTGAATGTTATTTGTACCGAAAGATCCTCCAGGCGCTCGATAACGACGTTTGTTATATTCATCATAGCCATCAATACAGGCCTCTTGAGGATTACCTCATTGATAGGGTCGATCAAAAGCAGTTAAGCAGTTCCATGTCACTGCCTATGCTGAAAGTGACAATTTCAGAATTAAGCGTTGGTTTAAAAGAGTTACTAGAAGAGCAAATGAAAAATACCAGTAGACGGATCAATCAGGGAGAAAATGATTACGTGATTTATTCTGATCAGACCAACACCATTAAATGGTCTTTATCCGTCAAAAACCCAGTGCCAACAGTGAATAACCGAGTGTTTGAACAATTTGACCAAGTAGGGATCATTGAACTGATGCGTGTAGTTAATCAGGAAACGAAATTCTTTGATGAATTCACTCACTTTCAATCAAAATACCAGCGAACTCAACCCAACCTTAATGATATTTTGGCATGTCTATTGGGTAATGGCACTAATTTCGGTTTATACAAAATAGCTAATATTTCTGATCGTTCATTCAATGATTTACGAACCACACAGGCCAACTACTTGCGCTTGGAGACTTTGAGAGCTGCAAACGACGTAATTTCAAACAAGACAGCCTCTTTACCTATATTCGAGTACTACCAAATAGATGAGCGCGGTCAGCACGGTAGTATTGATGGGCAGAAGTTTGAATGTCGTTTTAGCTCGTTAATGGCGAGGTATTCACCAAAATACTTCGGCCAAGAAAAAGGAGTATCAGCGATGACATTAGTGCTCAACCACATACCGGCAAATAGCAAAATCATTAGTGCAGATGACCACGAAAGCCATCACATTTTTGATTTACTCTATAACAACACTTCTGAAGTTAAACCTGATATTTTGTCGACTGATACCCATGGGGCAAATAGATATAATTTTGCCATACTCCACTTTTTTGGTTATCAATTTGCTCCACGATACAAAACCTTCAAAGACCATTTTGAGAAAATGTTTCAGGTCGACAACGCTGAAGATATCGAGCAGCTGATCTCTTTGAGGGTTCCGATCGATTGGGAGTTAATCACAAGAGAATGGGAGAATATTTGTCGATTGATGATTTCACTAGGGCAGCACAAAACCAGTCAAAGTATATTAATCAAGAAGCTTTGCCGGTATAAATCGAACACCGCTACCCTTAAGGCTTTGGCGGAATATGACAGAGCAATAAAAGCGCAATACATACTGGATTATATTGATAGTGAAACACTTCGTCGGCATGTTCAACGTGCTCTCAATCGAGGCGAAGCATTCCACCAGTTAAGGCGTGTAATAGCTGAAACCAACGGTAAGAAATTCAGGGGCAGTCATCATGCAGAGTTAACACTTTGGAATGAGTGCGCGCGCTTGATTGCCAATTGTGTTATTCACTATAACGCTCAAATTCTCTCAGAACTCAAAGAATTCAATGAGCACGAAGGGCGCTCGGAAAATCTAGAGGCGTTAAAACGAATATCGCCTGTAGCCTGGTTTCATATCAATTTTTCGGGGTTTTATTCCTTTGCTGGCTCTGAAAACAGCCATGATTTCTCCGCGCTAGCGAGAACAGTGCATTTAGAAGCATAATATATCTGAATTTGAGGTAGTTTTTTTGCAGCCTGAATTACGGAGGAGAAGAAGTGAAGTTAGGCTTCGTAAAAACGCAGTACCTCTGTAGAGTACGTATTGCAATGCTTACAGAGCGTTAAGCGAATAATATACCGTTTATGCACAATACCCCTAAATACTTTGCGAAAACCAGTAATGCGCTGTAGCGTGTACGGTGTTTTAAAAAATCACTTTCTTTAAAAGCGTTACATGAAACGGCTGTTATCTTTTCAACCACGCCATCGGCGATAACCGGCGGGTAAAGTAACGCTAGTGGGGTAACAGGTCGATGTTGTGGTGTTTCTGTAGGAAAACACTTCGCTTGGTAAGGGCTTTCGCTATCTTGTGTGAATTGTTCACAGGCGGCAATGTTGAGCATGATGATGTGTCCTTAACAACGTCTGGGCGCGAACCTTGCGCCCATTCGTTGAGTAGTTGATTAACAGTAAGTTTCATTAGCCTTTTGTTTTAACAGGCGGTAGTTCGATGGAATACACCAAGCGGTCAGCAATGACGTTCGGTTCGGACAAAGAGGCTGATTTAAGTTGGGGATAGTTGACGCTATACATGTCTAACACCTCTTTTGGCGACAAACTTGGGTCGGGGTCAGATACTGTCTTGAAAAGCAACCCTAATTGATAGATGAATCCGTCTGTTAATTTAACATTAACTTTTTTATAGCCATAGAAGTTTTCATGTCGATGGCTGATAATGTTCATCAAATGGTTGTTCTGATTTCAAAACACCATACGATAATATGAGTAGCTTTCTCATCACTGCAATAATAGCTACCTTTTTAGGCTTTCCATTGCCCACTAAACGGTTATAAACCGCCATCAATACCGGGTTGTATCGTATGGCTACCAGTGCGGGCATATACAGCGATTTACGCAATCGTTTATGGCCAAGCTTAGATAGCGATGATTTATTAATACTCGTACCTGACTGTATGATTCTTGGTGTTAACCCAGCGTAACTAGCAATTTGTTTTGAGTTTGAAAAGAAATTAATATCGCCAATATACGCTAAAATACTCCATGCTGTGCGCTCGCCTATTCCATTGATACTGACCAATAAATCGACTTGTTGTTGGAGCTGCTGGTTGTTCTTTACAAGATCAGAAATCGTTTTTTTGATTGAAATGATTTCATTAGCAATCGCTTTTTGTAGTCGTTTTATAGAGCGGGATGTGTGTTTATTGGTACTTGCTTCTAAACGATTGCTTTCTTGTGTTTTTGACTTTTCTAATTGGTCACAACGCGTGACTAAGCGTTGTATAGCCTCATAGTCTTTGTCTTTAGGTTGATACGATTTCTTTTCAAAATCACCGTTTAAGACGGCATGTTCACAATATCGTGCAATAAGTTTAGCATCAGCCTTATCTGTTTTGTTGCGGTTTAATTCCATCTTAGAAAAAGCATGAGTGATGATAGGGTTAACCACCATGACGTTGACCTTTTGTTGAGATAAATACTGCGCCAGATCAAAGCTATAAACACCGGTTGCTTCGAGACAAGTAAAAGCCTCTTTTTTACTTTTATTCATCCATTGGAAAAACTTGCTAAATCCTTTGGAGGTGTTAGCAAACTGCTTATGTTCATAACCTGAATTAAGGCTGTAAGCTGCGTCAAAAGTAAGTTTAGAAATATCAATTCCAATAAAAACCATCGTGTTATCTCCTGTTAAGCGTAGACTAGAGATTGGATGAAATAGCGTCATGGCATTCTTGTAACTATTCGTGCTCTAGCGTGGTGGCAGGCACAAGATACTGTTCGCATTTAAAGACGTTATTTAAAGAGGGGTAGGCATTAATCTGACCCGCGATTTTTATAATCAAGGCCTGCTTACAATATCTCTACCCCTCATCCAACCGTCATTGGATAATGCCATTTAATAGTTTAAATTGACACTGAGATTAAGATACAAGCCAGTTCAACAGACCCCATTTTAAAGATGCGTGTGAGTGATTTAATGTGCATGCGGTTCTCCTTAAAAAAGACTGGTTGGGTTGGTTTGTTGGGTCACAGAGGCGACAGGTGGAGCAGGGACTTTAATAGGTTCAACAGGACTATCGACTGCTTTTGATGCAGAGGTTTTAGCCTCTTTTTCATCGCTAGACTTTGCTGTTTGTCGCGCCGCTTTGTTGGTGTCTTTAATCCGGTCTATGCTTTGTTCTAATGCACTTTGAGATTGCTGGTGTTGCTGGCAATATTCAGCCAATAAATTAACAAAATTCGCGTCAAGCTCCTCAAGGCTACCCTTGAGTACGAGAGGCATGGCTAGAGCCGAATAGAGTTGTTTAGCCCCATCAGGGGCATCGCTATCAAGCGGTTTAAGTTTGGATTGCATCACCACGGTTATTTCGCCGTTATCGCTGGGTGTGATAGACAGTGATAAGTTTTTACACTGGTTTAAAATAGGGCTTAATTCGTTAAACATTTTCATTTCTCCTTTGGGTTATTTAGACTTAGTATCTAACAGGTTCTTTGATATGCAAGTGGGCACGAACCCCGTGAAATCGAACCCAAGTTTAAATGCTTTTTCGACCAATTCTTTGTGCTTCATTTTCAGTAACGACTTAAATGAACCCTCGCCATGTTTGGCTTCATACTCGGTAACAAATACTGCGCCACTTGAGTTCTTAGCCTCTTTAAGCAGGATTTCTATGCCACCTTTGGTATGCGCCTCAACAAACGACTTATCCAGCCCAAAGTGCTCACTACAGTCAGTGTTGGTTAAGGTTAAAATGACTTTGGATGTAGCAACCAACCCATCACGATTGGGGAATGATTCTGTTTCCAAATTAGGTAAATGAGAGGCGGCTTGAACCAACATTAACTTCAATTCATCGACAGTACAGCCGTACAGTAGTTTTAAAGCGGCTGTCCGTTCGATGGATGTAGACCACTTGTCTTTAATGGCATCGACAATGAAATCTTCCTTTTTATTGACCTTTTCAAGCACCGTGTAAAGAGCAAGGGACAAGGAGGCATTAACGTCTTTTAACGCCGCTTGTTCGGCTGTTCGTTGATAGAACGCATCAATTTTCTCACTCACCCGTTTTGGCGTTGCCGCAGAGGCGGTTGGCTTTTTAGTGACCTCTTTTTTAACCGTTGTTGCTGGCGTTTTCTCTGCGCTACCAGTTGATGTATTTGGGGTTGTTTCAGGCTCGGTTGATACTGTTTGTTGACTGTCCTTGTAAGACGATATTTTTAACGCATGACAAGTCAAGTCGAAGCACAAATCATCAGTGACTTGCCCAACACAACCTGCTTTGCTTGACACCAGACCACCAAAATTAGCACAGCCCTTACAGCCTTTCTCATATTGTTCATTACCGACACCAAAAGCGCCTGTTTTAGACACTTCTGTATAGGTATTAGGGTCGCGTTCTGTGTCTAAGAAAACCACATGGTAGGTTTCAGCCATCTCCTCTTTTTTAAGCAACAGGGCTTCATTCGTCTTAGTCCCAAAACACTCATGGTCAGCACATTTGCCGCCTGATAGTGCGTCTTCAAATAAGCTGGTTTGAATGGATGAATTGCGTGGGCATGACTGACATTCTTTGGTATCAAAGCAAGCTGAAGACAAGTCGAGTGCAAACCCTGATAAACGCGCTTTAAGGTCTGCGACACTGATATTGTCGTTGAGGATAGAGGCCAGTGTTGTTTCCTGCATCGCATCAGTTAGTTGGCACAACAAAACAGCGTGTCCCAGTTTGATTGTCTGCTCAGTTAAGGCTTGTTTGACAAGTGGGTGCGCGTGAAGAATGGCAAGTCGCTGGTCTAATTTTTGACGGCTCCAACCGAGTTTCTTTGCCGCTTCATCTTTATCGTTACCACTGTGGGTGAGTACGATACGAGCCGCATCCGCTTCCTCCGTGATGGACAAGTCAGCTCTTGTGGCATTTTCCATTAAGGCGATGACCGCCGCTTTTCTATCATCGACCAGCCTAATGACAGCAGGGATGTCTTCACAACCCGCTTGAACGCTTGCTCTATAACGGCGCTCACCAGCTATCAATATGTATTTGCCCTCAATGTCGCTTGGACGAACAACAATAGGCTGAATGACACCCTCTGCTCGAACAGCCTGTACTAATTCTTCAAACGCGGCATCTTGAAAAAACTTTCGTGGGTTAAATCCTTCTTTTGCGCTAATGGCATCAAGGGGCAAGTAATCAAGAGAGCCATCTTCGACTAGTGGCGCTCCGTTGAGAGGGGTTGTGTTAAATGCGTTCATATATATCTCCTTTGGGTTAGTGATATATACAGATTAAACCCCAACTTGTTTTAAGCAAATTAGGTACGCGAAACAAAAAAACCACCCCGAAGGGTGGCTGTGAGTTGAGAAATAACGTTCGTTTCTCAGGAGGATTTACGTGTTTTTTAAGTGGTTATCGCGTGACCACTTGCCTAAAAGGTATATCGTCTGAAAAACTGTCATCCATTGGCGGTTGAGCCGGTGAAGATGCAAAGTTCGAACTGCCGCCTGATGAAGCAGAGGGAGAAAAGTCAGATGAACCACCTCGACTATCTAACATTTGCATTGTTGCACCTTTAATTTCAGTCGTATAACGGTCTTGGCCATTTTTGTCTTGCCATTTTCGCGTATGGATTGAACCTTCGATGTAGACCTTCGAGCCTTTCTTGAGGTATTCGCCAGCAATTTCAGCCAAACGATTAAAGAACGCAACTCTGTGCCATTCGGTTTGCTCTTTTTTCTCGCCCGTATTTTTGTCTTTCCATGTTTCTGATGTCGCTACAGTAATATTAGTGACCGCACCGCCGCTAGGCATGTAGCGTGTTTCAGGGTCTTTTCCGACATTTCCAACTAAAATTACTTTGTTAATTCCAGCCATTACGCACCCCCTACAGCTTCAACAACAAGGCATGGCTCGTTTCTAACATCGACCTGTACAGCATAAGGTTGATACAACTCATACGCCCCATTTTCGATAAAATCGCCGGTGTCGTCATGTGGAATGTAAACTTGCAAGGGCTTGTCTAAATCTGCCCCTTTTTCTTCAAGTCCTTGTATATGCTCAAGCACTTGCCGAGCCGTTAAAATAGTCTTACTCATAGTTAAATATCTCCGTGTTGTTGTGTTAACTGTTTTATATTCTTACACGCTTCTTTGACTTAGCAAACGCGCCTTAGTGGTGTCTGAAATGTAAACTATTGCTTGGAATAATCCCCTTTGTGCCTAATTCGTTTTGACTGATATGTAGGCGTCGTTGCTCAATAGCCAGTTTGATTTTTTTCTGTTTCCAACGGTCTAAACGTTCCTCATTGTTGCAAGCCTGTTCACCTGCGATCAATAAATCTGACGGTTTTTTCATGATAAACATATCTGGTTCCTTTTAAGTCTGTTGTGTCTATAAAAATAGTCTCACAGGAAAACAAATAAGCAATTGAGGGAAAATGTAAGAAAAAGACCAAAAAAAATATCCATTGTTGGTGGTATATAGATAACAAGCTGATTAAATAGCAACCATAGAACAACTGGGCATAACAATGAGCGAACAAAAACTAGAACTATTCGATTTACTAGACGATATTAGCTTAAAAACAGATTTCTACCTTGAAGAAGACGTTGAGCTGCAGACCAAAGAAGCGAAACGGGCCATGAAGAACTATTTTAGACATATCCAGGTGCGTTCTAGTGCCGCCACCTTGTTATTGGTGAAGTTTGGCCAAGTAGAAGCGTCAAAAGTAAATCAAGGCTTAATTGACACACAATTAAACGCGTTCATGAAAGACATGAATACCGACATTGAGTATACGAAGCAAATCTTAGTTGATGCGGGTATTACATCACTGGTTAACGTCACTGGCGGTGTAAAGGGAACAATCAAGATAACCTCACCCACGGGCTTTCAATTTATAAACATTATCAAACTATGGGATGTGCTTAATATTAATTTAACGACCTTGTACATGAGACAAGAAATTGGCCAAGAAGAAATAATCAAAAGCACGACGCAGTGGCATCACCGGTTTAAAAAATTCAACAATTTGGTAGAGCGTTTGTCAGTAACCGCCTATTCTGCGACTGAGAAGTTGAAAAACGAATCGAGACAAAAAACAGAGCAAAGAAAAATAGATCTAAAGAGATTAGATGAAAAAAAGGCAGCACGCAGAAAAAGTAAAGCCGCTTAACACCATACATCCTTATTATTGACGCTTAGTTCAACGTGCTGGAACGGTAGATGCTTATGGGGCAAAAGATAATTCCATTTAAACGGACCAATAAACACGTTGGTAAACCCTCGGTAGAGGAGCCCGCCTTATCGGTAGAGGGGACGATACACGAAGGTGCGAAAAATACGTTGACGTTGCTAGAGGATCTAATACATTGCCCAAACAAGGAGCCAAACCATATCTACACGGTATATTCACAGCTGATAGGGCTGACCAGATTAAGGGAAGTAAAACACCATGGTTTAAGTGCCAACCTTATAGGCCAGCTCTATGAGATCGAGGAGCAAGGGCTAAAGCTCATGCAAATTCAAACAGGGATAGAAGAGTAACGTCGCCTGTTACGGTGATAGGCTTCCCTTTTATAGGTAGGGGTTGTTCGTCAGCCCGTTTTCATCCCAGTTTTTACCTAATAGGCCTTTTTTGGCCAATTTAATAAAGATCCTTGGCATTAAATAAACACCTAAACAAGCCCCAATCAAACCATCAATCAGTGGTAATTGAGGGAGGCTTGAAAAGACCAGTAGGGCGGCCAACACAACCCCAATCAGTTGAATTGCTGTAAAGCCGGGTAAAAACTTCTTAAAGTCATGACCCAGTACCACATCATCTAATGTACCCATGGTAAATCTCTCCAATTTAAACGTGTTCGTTTTGAGTATAGAACAAATACTTTAAAATGTTATTCAACTAAATTTGTGGGGAACGTCATAGACGCGACAGGAATTGCGGTATCTAATATAGATATACAAATTGTCAAACAGTAACAATGACGAGAAAAGATAATATTATTTCATTCCAAGACCAGCTTCAAAAAAAGCGAGCTGATGACTTAAGGCAAGGCGGTAGAATCAGTGTCGCCCATAAGCAAATAGAAGGGTTGCTACATACTGAAAAAGAAACGAAAGACGAGCAATGGGAAGAAATGATTAAAATCGTTTCTTTGCGAGATGTTGGAGCACGGGGACTACAGCTAGAAACAGATCATCTGGATGAACCTGATTATGTCGGCACATTAGTGTTTCGTTTAGAAGATGAGCAGGGCCGAACTAGCCTCGTTGATATTGATGCAAAACACACATGGACGAAGATAATTGCCAAAAAAATGCGCATGGGCTTTCGTTACGTAAATGGTAATGACAAGCAGGTTAAAGAGTTAATCAAAATAGCGACTCAATAATCTGCTTGATGAGGTTACCCGCCGCCTAGCATGTTGGCATAGGTTTTCAAGCTAGATAACAGTGTATTGCTGTCTAAGGTAGGGTTATGTTTGGCGAGTTGTTCCATTGCCAGGTTTCTTAAGTAAAATAAATCAACTGCACTGACAGGTATTGCGCATAAGGGTTTGTTAGCTTCCATAATGTTCACAAACAGGCCCGTTTCATTACCTTTTTTCTGGACAGTTAATTTAAAGCCTTTATTTTTGGCGGGACCGTGATTTTTATATTCACACCCTTGTACCCAGCTAAATAGGACAGCGGCCACATGGGGCAACTCTTGTTGTGTTAGCTGGATGCTGATTTTTTTATCCCAATCGTAGTCACGGACACCTCTGGCCATCGCGCCTTCTAACCTGAGTGTTGGGATGCCGGTACGCGTTTCATCTAATGCCATATATAAGGCGGCTTTGCTGCCATAGACGTTATGCCCTCTAAAATCCCTTTCAGGGCTGCTTTTGGTGGGTGTCGTGGTGTTTTGATGCGTTGTTTTAACTGGGGCTTGAGTTGTTGCACGTTGTTTATTTTGCTGAGCGGGGCGAGTGGTCGGCGCTGATGTGTTTTGTTCAAGTGCTTGAGAGACAGGTTGCACATCTACTTTTTCAAATAGCCGAGTGAGCCAGTTACGCGCACCGATATCATTGGCGGCTTGGCGTAGGGCATCGCTAAACAGTTGAGGGGAGGTGGCTTTAAGAATGCTCTGAAGCGTATTCTCGTCTAAAGAGACATCCATCCCCGCGTTATTAAGCATTTTATTGGTAGTATTGGCAGTAATCATAAGAATAGGTTCCTTTGTCGTATTGGTATTATAACAGTATCAAGAGTAAGAAACATTAAACCCTTTGCTTCTTTCCCCCTAGCAAACCGATGTTCCGGCTATCTGTTTATATCTTTTTTATTTTCTTTTTATTCTTTTATATCACGACTTTGTAAAAGCGCAACTGCCGTTGATCTGGTGCTTTTTTGGCAACAAAGAATCTTGTTTTTGGGGGCCACGATAGAGAATCGACGTGGGGAGGTTCGTTGGGGTTTGTGTTTTGGTCGATAGTTGTGATACTGTTATAATACATTGTTATAATTAACGCCAAATAACCCTCATGCCATCATCAGATTCCATTCTTCAAGCTTCTTTAGATCAAGCACTAACCGAATTGGTCAATCGCCTGCAGTTGCTAGTCGATGGCATCATCGCCATACCGTATTACCCGCTATACGTACAAGACATCCCCAGCGGGCAAGCTCGTGAACACCTATGCCAACATATCGTTCAGTTAGAGTACGACAACGATCAAATGAAAGGTGGGGAGACTATCTCATATCAAGGCATCTGTGGCGCACCCGAACAAGTACTGCAGCAAGCCGCGGATATAAATAATCTTAAAACAGAGCTTAGTAAGCTGCTCATTGCCATGGATAAACAACAAACCATTAACGCCAGTGGCCACCGCATTCGTCTCAGCACCCATGCACTACAGCTGCTCGGTTATGCCAGGTTTAATCGTCGCCAAGCGGTGCGCAGATTCAATGTGTTCGACAACCCACTCGATACGGTGTCTTTCTTCTGGGCGAGGCAACGCAAAGTTAAAAAAGCCACCGTCCAACAAGTACACGATGACTTGGTTAATAAACTCGACAACGCAGCGCCAGACTATGCCTATTACCTTAAAGCAGATCTTGCACACCTATCCGATGTCCCACAAGATGAAACGTTGTTCTACGTGTATCAAAAAAATGATCACCCACGCGCAAACTACAAGCTCAACACCCCACAGGGGAGTAAAAGAGGGAGCTGTATGGCGTCCAGCGTCTTCTTCTATTTGGCTCAGGAAAATGCGGCGCTACCGCGTATCCGCGATCTGCCACCGTTAGAGAATAGATCGCCCCGATTGTCTAGAAATGACAAAACCATCGACGACACGCCCTTTTTACCGTCCATTCACATTCACCGACAAGCAACACGATGAGCAACATAATCCCATTAGGTGCACGCATTGATGCTGCCTTGCCTATTCCATTGCAAAAATCCTATCGCGACCACATGTATAAATTCATGAAGCGGGCCGATGCCAACATAACAGACCTAGAAAGTATCAGCGCACAACGCTGGTTATCACTAAAAAGCTATCTGTCCCATTTACAAGAACAAGATAGTTTGGAACCCCTGTGGGTGGAACTGGGCACCGAACCACACGAAGCCCCCTATCCGGCACTACTTCAATTTGCACTATTTATGCGTTTCCTTCATCTCAAAGGAGAGCTGTATGAAGCGCCGCAATTCATTGAATCACACCTTGAAAAAATCGACACCGATGAGATAGTAATGAGTCAAATGACGTTGGTCACCGGCAAACCTGTCTACATCAATTTAAACAATCTAGGCCAAGAACAACTGTTCCTCAACAATAACCCACGACACGCCGTTGCAGGTGCATACCTTCAATACGAAGAGGTGGATAATAAAAAACGTTTGTACTATTTAATTCACGCCAAAACCAACGCTCGTCCCACCTTGAGCGGGCATATTTCATTAGATAGCCCTCAGCAAAGCCTTTGTAACATCTCTCAGTGCATGTGGGATAGAGGGGAGTCTAAACAATCTAATCAAACGGTCTTTGAACGTGTGATGACGTTGTGGTGGTTATGGTCAACCAAGCAATTTACCGAAACGCGCTATAAAGAATACGACATCATCGCCGCGAACAATGGCCAACATAAACAGCGTCGCTTAGAGGGGGCATACAACCGGACACAATTTAAGTTGAAGGCCCACCATGCCTAAGAAACTAGCGGTCACAGAGCTGGCCAAAATGGGCTATTGTGAGACCTTATTAGTGCTCAATAAAAAACACGGTACCCGAACTCAATTTGATCAAGCATCCATTAACCGGGGCAATAAAGAGCACGATGCCTTTGATAAGCTCGTCAACCGTGAACACATCGTCCAAGATAAGCGTTGTTTCATCGCCTCCGCTGTCTATGGTGAACATGCATGGCAAACCGACCAATTGCGAGACTGGCGCGACCGTTCCTTGGCCAGCACCGCTACCGGTCGTTATCTGATTAAACTGTATTACGCCTGCTCTCCAGCCATCGCGACGTTGCTTCAGCGTTACCCTGCGCTACAAGTACCCGTGCGTAGCGCGCTTAATCTGGTCAGGCGGGTGTTGTAATGGAAATGCCGACCACCCTTTTTGCAGCAACCGAAATTCTTTCCTTCAAAGTGGTCATCATCGGGTACTTGCTCTATCTTGCCGGATCTAAATGGCGCCGACACCGCAAATCAACCGCATTTTTTCGCAAAGACAATACCCCACAAGAATTACAAGAAAGCACCTTATATGGTTCTGAACAATCGGTCAGCTGTAACATACCAATTCCCTTGCAAGGGACTTACGACCAGTTGTATCAAAAGCCAGATAAACGTTTCATTGTGGCCGATACAAAAACACGTAAAAACCCTTATGTGTACGATTCAGATGTTATCCAATTATCAGCCTATAAACTGATTCTAGAGAACAACCGTGAGTTTAAGAACAAAACCATCATGCCGTATGGTTACATGCGTCTAGTTTGTCAGGGAAAAACACACTACAAGAAGGTCGATTTAATGACCGAAGAGGATGTGACTGCCTTATATGAACGACGTGAGCAGCTGTACAACGGCAGTATTGAACCTGACAAGGCAGATAGGCCGGTTAAGTGCGTAAAATGTCAGCACCTAACCTCATGCGGCGGGGTAAAGAAATATAAGCAGCGAGAGAACTCTAAAACGACCGGGTTTAAAGATAAATCGTTCGGTGGGTGGGATTAAGACTGACAGCGCAACCGTTCATCGCCAGTGAGCAACGTTTAATTAAAAGCCACAAGTATAGGGCTAACAACCGTCCACCCGCGTCACTTAGAACATGGCCCACTGAACAAATAAACGGTGTCAAGCGCCACGTTAAGACGCTGTAAGTGGTCAATGATGAATTCGTTTAAACGCTTAATCCAAATGTAAAGAACATAGCGGTAGGGCTTGCCGTGCCAGTCTGTGGAGAAGGTGAGAAGGTTGCAATAAAAGGAGAGAAGATATGAATCTATTATATTCAAATCATGCCAAAACTCGTCTACAGCAAAGGGGAATGAGGGGCGCAGATGTAGAACTGGTGATGAATACAGGCACTGCTCTTAATGATAATAGTATTATCTTGCTTAAACGTGATGCCGAAAGAGAGATAGCAAAAAGAAAGAATGAAATAAAAAGGTTAGAACGACTTCAATCAGTAAGGGTTGTTCTAGGAAGTGAAATAAGTCAAATATTGGCCAGATTATTGATGTTATTCGGATGTTACTGTCAAATTGGTCTAGAATTTATCAATGTATAACGAGACAGGGGGTCTCGTTAATGCAACTGTTAGGCAATAAAAACCAGGAATGATGGACTACCAACTAATAGGCGCTATTGCAGCAATCGTGACAATCCTTGGCGGTGTCTTCGCTACCTTTAAATGGGAAAGGGGTTTTTGGGTCAGGGCACGGCATTTTGTTACACGGTATAAGCCAAAAGTCCCACGACAAACCATTCGTATCTTGCCACAGATACATGGTTGTTGGTGGGGCAATGGTTCAGTTGCTGGAAAGCCAGCCATGCAGGTTGTTGGTCAGTGGCATGTGACTAATATCACCGGTGACAATGTGCGCCTACTTGGGGCCAAAATATTGAAGCCATTAACTGAAGGGCACGTAATAACGAGGCATCCAGATGAAAATATCTTTGGCTCGTACCTAATTCTTCCCGGAGAAACGACAGAAGTACATTCAGACTTCTGGGTAATTCCCCCGACATGTAAGGAAGGAAAGGACTTCAAAACCTCAGTTATTTTGATTGATCAATATGGCAATGAACACAAAATAAAGAATGTAGTATTTACAGGTCCTAAGCCAAAGGAACCAAAAAAGGAAGAGGCACCATCGGAGCCTATTCACTCAATAGCTGATCCCATAGAAAAAGAGATAGCAGCCGTCTTAAAGGCAGAAGTGAATCGCTACAAAGACTGCGGTCGAAGAGTTGGTGGTCTTGGTAGTATACAGACCACGATCCAGGGAAAAAGTTATAAAGGGGTTGGCACTGAATGGCGAGAGGCTGACTCCCCTAAGAATCAAACAATTACCGAAGACGAGAGCACAATACAGATATCGTCTGATAATGCGCAGGCATTACTAAACTTGCATCAAAAACTAAAAACCGATGAAGAGAAAGAGCGCTATTTTGATGCATTGTTCAAACGGCTAGATAAAAGCACTGAATATGCCCCAGTTGGCTATCTCATATTATTTGTGTCATTTTCCCTTGGGAAATTGGATGCAGTACTAGATAAGGCCGTTAAGAATCTACAAGGCGATAATGCGTATGGCTTCAGTGACTTCTTAAGGCTTCTGGGTTCACTACTGAAATTTCGCCATACATCATTTTCATCAGAGAATCTGGATTCAATTGAGCAGTCTTTGGCTGCTATTGAAGAGCATTCATTTAGAATTGAAGAGCGATTGGCGGCAATACGTGCGTATAGGCTTTCAAATAATGGATAAATGTTGCCTACAAAGGGCTCCATGGGACGTCAAAAAGCTGCGCTCGTTCCTCACTTCACTTTTTGCCGCCCTGAGCCCAGGCGTTAGGGCTAAAAAGGAGAGTTAATTGCCACTTAGAGCACGACGCGGAAAAGGAGATATTTTAGCTTTTGATTATGATAAAACATCATGGGAGAATCTAAAATCTAATTACAAAGATATGGGGTTATTAATGCCTTGCTGTAATGCAAAAGCAATTCCAAAAACTAGCAAACTCGGCAATCATTATTTCTCCCATTCTGTAAAAAGCAATTGTAATTCTGTAGCTGAAAGTCAGGAACATTTATATATTAAATGGCTGGTCGCAAAAGCCGCTAAAAAGTCGGGTTGGGGTGTTACAACAGAATGGCAGGAGACTGCACCTTCAGGAGAAAAATGGATTGCTGATGTCTACTGCCAAAAAGGTAATTCTAAAGTAGTCATTGAGATTCAGTTATCACGACAAACAAAAAAAGAAACAATAGCACGGCAAAATAGATATAAAGAATCAGGTGTACGTTGTGCATGGATAGCGTCAAATACTATTTTTGATACCAACTATATCCACTCAAACAAAGGTACACCGTTTTTCTTAATTTCAAAACCAGTTATCGGAGAAATACCAGTTATTGACACATTTAAGGTTTCTCTTGTTAACTTTGTTGAAAACCTTCTATCTGGAAAAATTTCATGGGTTGAAGAGCCATGGGTTTATGATATTCAGTATATCGAAGATAAATGCTGGAAATGCAAAAAACAAAACAAACAGATATTTGGTTATTATATTGATGTATATGAAAATAGAGCAAAGACCGTACCAAATGCCTCAACTATTTTAAATGAAATTACTGATATAGTTAGTAATGAAGAGTTGAAAGATCTAGGGTTAAATACTATTGGTGAGTTTGACAAACTTAAAGGTAATGCACCAAACTTTCCTTTCTGTAACGTTTGTTTGCATTGTGGAGCACCTCAGAATAATTACTACCTTATGGAAAAACTAAAGTTCAATCCAAAAAAACTATCTGTGGAGCACTATAGTAATAAACAATTTACAGGTGAGTGGGTATTAAATGAAAAGCCCTAACAATGTATAACGAGACAGGGGGTCTCGTTAATGCAACTGTTAGATGCAAAAAGTAGGTTCTATGAGCAATAAAGCACCAAGAAACATGAATCATCCTGTCTGGAATCTCTATGATACACTAAAAACGGCACGCCTTAATGTTTTGTACTATGAGGAAAAGCTTCACAGGGCGGAGCTAATGATTATGGTAATGCAAATAACTCTTGCGGCGGCTGTTCCATCTTCAGCAATTGCTGGCTTCAAATTATGGGATTTTTGGCTAGGCGAGTACGCTTGGGAAATATTCGTTTTATTTTCATCCTTTGT
>MAAC01013424.1_pt1 | contig 76059 bp, 60 predicted proteins | sample 1115981 | NCBI WGS metagenome assembly MAAC01 (sample SAMN04961126, study PRJNA320927) | seawater metagenome | isolation source: sample BD02T64 sea water enriched with oil for 64 days | place: USA:Gulf of Mexico | collected 2013-07-27
AACCATTGATGCCCTTCTGGAAAGATTTGTGTGTGTAACCAATAAAATATATCTTTTGGTCCAACGATAATCATCGTAGCAGCACTTATTATTAGCAAAATACCAAGACCGGATATGGCTTGGAGTAGGGGGGGAGGGGGGAGTTTTAATAGGTGAATCAGAAGAATTAGTAAAATGCTGATCAATATCATCAGAACGCCGACTGGATACAGTGTATCAATCAGAATGGCAACATCTTCTAAATGGACAACTTCGGCTCGATGTAATAAGGGTATTGTTTTCCCTTTGTATTGATAACGTATGTGTGCCAGGCCTTCTCCACTTTGTTGGATGCTGTCGACAATTTCAGAAAAGAGCTGGAGATGCTCATCTTTGGTCGTTGTTTCGAAGTGCTTTCGGTATTGATTTGAGGGGGCGAAACGCTGAATGTGTTCCTGGATAGATAGCCATTGGTAGGCTTTGGAGTATCCGAAATCAACAAACGTCAGGCTATGCCAGGCGATTAATAAAGTGCTAAGGAAGAGCGTAAGAATGTAGGTAGGCCATAGGAGCTTTTTCAGGCCTGGTTTGTTGTTCTTTTGATTGTTTTTTGTTCTGTAAAGAAGGGTGCTCTTTGGTTTTTTATTATGAGGCTTTGGCATAGAAGCAATTGATCGTAAGTTATTTATTAATTTAAAGGGCAGAGTGCGTTAGGCCATGTTACATGCCATAGTTTTTTCTGCAACTTGTGATCGCTATCAATAGAGCCTTGTGCTGTGCTTTATAAAGTAAACTGCTATGATCTGGTGCATCGTTATTGACACATAAAGAAGGTTTAACATGGATTATAAAAGTAGAGCGGCATCAAGAGGGTTTGGGTTTGGCTCTTTTTTATTGGTGGTGCTGGTTTTATTACTTACCGTGCTGTGGTTTATACCGGCACCCGCTATCAAATGGGGCATAGAAACCTACGGCTCTGAACATGTTGGAGCAAAGGTGGAAGTTGAAGATGTCAGTTTTTCATGGCTATCTGCTGGATTAGCTGTTGAAGGTTTACAGGTGACAGACCCAAGTGCTCCGATGGAGAACATGTTAGTCATTGATCGTATTGCAACGGCGCTGGATGTGGCCCGGCTATTGGATAAGAAATTATATTTTGATGAACTTGCAATAGAAGGCGTTGGTGTCGGAGAAGCAAGAGTTAAAAGCGGAGCATTGTCAGAGCATGCAGCTATACCAGCAGATGAAAGTTCGGGTTTTTCTCTTGCTAGCCTGGGCCTGCCCAGTTCCGATGAGCTAGTCGCACAGGAAAAGGCTATTTATGAAGATAAAATCAACGCATATAAAGACAATTTAGCTTCGAAACAAAAATCAATAGAGGACGCTATTAAGGCCTTACCCAATAAAGATGCGTTAAATACGTATAAGACTCGTATAAAAAAAGCGAAGGATAGCGCAAAAGGCCCATTGGGTAAGTTTGCAGCGTTAAAAGAATTTAAGCGTATTCAGAAAGATGTAAAAAAGGACGTTAAGAAGGTACGTGAGGTTCAAAAGCTCATTAAAGATACGCTTGCAGATTTAAAAAAGGATTATGAACTCCTGAAAGACCTACCCAACCAATCTGCTAGCGAAATTGTTAAATCTCTGGGGTTAGAAAAGTCAATGGCTGCAAATGCGGGACAAACCTTGTTGGCTGGACGTTTTGATTCTTGGGTTAAACAAGCGCTTGGGTATTATAAGGCAATAGCTGGTGGTAATGATGGTTTGTCAGGGGATGCATCTGACACCGTAAAGGGTTCTGAAAAAATAATAAAAACATCGCCAGACTTTCTTATTAAGAAAGTATTGTTATCGGGTGCTTTGCGCCAAGGTGGTAGGGAAGGTGAGATGAGTGGTGAGGTTATCAATCTCAGTGAGGCCCCTTCGCTGTTTCCTGAGCCAATAACCGTAAATCTTAAGGCTGCTGGTGTGGCTTTTGGGAAGTTAGCACTAAATGGTGTTGTTGATCACCGAAAAATGGGTGCAGAAGAGGATGTCATTACATTATCAGTTACGGATAGCACTCTTGAGAATTACCCGTTAACCGAGCAATCAGGTATGGCGTTGTTACTCAAAAAGGCGTTGTTCTCGATCCAAGTAAATGCGTCGGTTAAGGCGTTATCTACACTGGATATGGCAATTAATGCAGGGTTTAGCAATATTGATCTGGCGGTTAGCTCCGGTGATGCTGAGCGTGGTGGCAGTGATGTCCAACAAGCAGTTATTGAGGCGTTAAAAGAGACGAAAGATATTCAGCTTCAAGGTAAGGCAACTGGGCCATTGAATAAGTTAACATTATCACTCAAATCTAACCTTGATGAAGTATTGGGTAGCGCAGTTAGTCAAGTGGTTAAAAATAAAGTGGACGCGTTAAAAGGCGATGTTAGTAAAAAGTTGGAAGAAGAGCTTGCTAAACAGATGGAGCCACTTAAGGAAAGACTGAATGGGGTGGCTGGATTGGAAAGTCAGGCAGGTGATAAAAATAATGCAATTGATGAGCTGTTGAAAAATTTGTGAGAATAGAAGCTAGTAAGCATAATACGGTTAGAAGATTAAATAAAAAGCGTTAAGTAATAGGGTTTACCTGGTAGTTATGTCTGAGCCAATACCGTCAGCAACAGTTGTGTTGCTGCGAGAAGTCAATGAGACGATAGAAGTACTTTTACTAAAGCGCAATTCCAAAATCGCATATGGCGGAATGTGGGTTTTTCCAGGGGGGAAAATTGATGCGGAAGATTATGGACAGACCAAAAGCTTAATCGCAGAAAAGTATGATCGTGACAGTGCAGCGATGTTGAGTGCTGCACAAAATGCCGCTTATCGAGAAACACAAGAAGAAGCTGGGCTGGATATTCAGCAAGAGAAATTGATCTATTTCGCCCATTGGACAACACCTAAAATACGACCAAAGCGCTTTAGTACCTGGTTCTTTATCGCATCAGCGAAATCGCACGATGTTACCATCGATGGGGGGGAGATTCATGAGTATTGCTGGCGCTCACCAACGGATGCATTAAAGGCTCATCGAGAAGGTGAAATTGAATTAGTGCCACCAACATTCTTAACGTTATTGGAAATATCATCTTATAGATCTATTGGCGAGGTTGAAGATGCGTTTTCCAATTTACAGCCTAGGATTTTTGAACCTAAAGTAGAAATATTGCCAGAGGGGCTGTGCTATTTCTATGAGGGTGATGCTGGTTACGAGAATACAGACCACAAGGCAGAGGGCTCTCGGCATCGTTTGTATGCGAAAACCAATAGGGAGTGGCAATATCAGCGATCATAACCACGGTCGGGGATAGAAAGTCTTGTTGAGGCTATTTTTGTGGATTGTTTTCCGATATTTAACATGATTTCACTTTTATCTCAAGAATAATTCACAGAAAAAGAAACCTTTATGGTAGGCTGTCACCTTATTGACACTGTGGTGTAACAGAATACAAACCTGTATTAAGTTGTTGAATAAGCGGAAGAAATAAATTGACGGTTATTTGACCATTCTCTTCTAGCCAATGATTTCTTTGGCCTAGGGGAGTTTAACCAAAAGTAATCCCCATACTTATCCACAGAAAATGTGGAGAAGTGAAATAGTCGAAGCGCTGATGTTATTTTGACCAAAAAACCTGCTATCCTCATAAGGTAAGCGTCAAAAAGATGATTAACCGATAACGGGCATTAAGAAGATTAATTGAATACGATGAACAAAGCACCAATCATATTAGACCTTGAAGCCTCTGGCTTTGGAAAGGGTAGTTATCCTATTGAAGTGGGGTTGGCGCTAGATGATGCTCATGCACACCTGGTCTCTCACCTTATTAAACCTTTTGACCACTGGACCCATTGGCAAGAGAGTGCGGAGGCGGTTCATGGTGTACCTCGGGATTTGCTAATGTCAGAAGGTAAAGATCCTCGATTTGTTGCAGACGAGTTGAACCATTTGTTAAAGGATAAAACGGTTTATTCAGATGGCTGGGGGGTGGACCGTAGTTGGTTAGCGTTACTATTTCATGATGCTGGTGTTTATCAAGGGTTTAAGATTGATACCATTTTTTCCCTTCTATCGGAAGGCCAGCTTGAACAGTGGAATATAAGTAAAGCCAAAGTGCTTGAAATTACAGGTATGAAATTACATCGTGCTGGTACGGATGCATTAATTATTCAGCAAACCTACCTTTATACCGTTGATCGCTCTGCTTTTGAGGAGTCACTGGCAACCTATAACGCTGCGTGACATTATCGTGAAGTACTGGAGCGGCGAGTAGCAGATGTATGTAGAGGCTGGCAGAGCCAGCCCCATATAAATCACTACTAAATGGAACTAAACGCTCTCTACTGTAAAACCACTTAACTCTTCATCATCCCAGTGTTGCTGTGAGGTGATCACTGCAATACTTGAGGTGTTTTCATCTGTGAGGTAATTTTTTGCTACTCGAACTAAATCCTCTAAAGTAGTGGCTAATACACGTTGACGGAATCGACCTTGAAATTCATCTCCTCTGTTAAATAGTCGATTTTGAAAGGCGTGTTTTGCCTCCCCTGCGGGTGAGCTAGGCTTGTCTAGACCTCCGATAACACCCAGTATGGCTTCCTCTAATACTTCGTCTTTGTGTTGATTTTCAAGAAACCACTGAACGGCAAGGTCAAAATCGGTCAGGGTTTCAGATAATCGCGGGTCTCGGTATGAGTAAAAACGAAATGCTGCAATATTAGACTCTTGCGAAGCACCACCGCCATAAGCACCACCTTGCTCTCGAATAGCCCGGTGTAGATAGCCATTTCTCAACACGCCACCAAGAATGACAAGTGGGGCTGCATCAATATGATCAGATGCCACAGTTGGGTACGCCTTTGCACAGAAGTTAACTTGCGTATTGGTGAGCCAGCACTGTTTAACCTGTTGCCGTTGTTTTGGTAATGAGAATGCTTCTGTTGGGACGTTATCCGGAAGCCATAAATCGCGCAAATATTGCTGTTGTTGGTCGAAGTTAGGTTCTTCGCCGATAAGTACAAATTGTTTTTGACCGAGGGTAACTAAGCTATGTAATACCGTCAGGTTGTCTGCAAGTTCACTAAGGGATTCGGTGCTTTTAAGGCTTTGGTCTAGCTTTTGTACTGCTTGAATGCCTGCCAACCCTGATATGTTGTGAGATAGGTGCGCGATCGGGCTTAATCCGCTACTTGCTGCCTGCATGGCTAGGCCGTGCCCATGTCCGGTGATGCTTTGATCAATTCGAGATCGGTATTGTGCGACGAGTTCCTTTATTCGTTCTAGTTCATCAAATCGAATACGTGTAACGATCTTGTGGAGTAACTGAAACATCGGTTGGGCGTTGCGATTTAATGCTTTTCCAGAAAACCCTAAATGCGCCGAGATATTTTGTTCATCATTAATGTCACTACGTATTGCTGTGAAGCAACCAAGACCACCAGAGTGGGCGCTAATTTCATCTTGAATAGCAAGGTAATCTTCTTCGCCTGCACCCAGTTCTCCTACCAAGTGTGTGTATAAGGGTAATAACTGTTGTTGCTCAAGGGATAGGTCAGGAAGATTAAAGAACACTTGTAGATAGGTTAACCCGTTAGTACCTTGTGGGTACAGGGAGATGGGTTGGTTGTTGATGTTGCCTTGTGTTTGTTTCGCCATCAGCGTCTGAGCGGGTACATCGTCCAAGCAAACCTTCGGCAAAATGCTGATGTCATCTTCTTTAGATTGCCGCTCAAGAAGTTGCTTTGTTTTTTCAACAATCGCGTTCTTTTCTGAATCGGAGAGTTGTTCTTTATGTCGTTGGAGTTCCAACTGAACACGCGCTTCTTTTCTTGCTTCGATTTCAGTGTCAGGGCGCAATGTAAGACAAATTCGATGAGGGTTGTCTAACAGCAGTTCTTGAATAAGTCGTTTTATAAAGTCAGGGTCTTTGATGTCAATGCGAAGCTGTTCAAGAACAGGGTCTAGGTTGAGTTGCTCGATAGGGTCTCCGCGATGAATTGCGGGTGATAGAGCATCAAGGATCATTTGTAGACCATAGGGGAATTGATCCCCCCCCACTTCTCGCTGGCTTAATTCTAATTGATGGAGGATTGCATCGAGTTTTTCTTCTTCTACACCATCTTTGGCCAACTTCTCTAGCAACGCTATAACCTGTTGTTCAAATTCAACAGCAATTTCTGGATTAGCACCTTCAATGCCACACATGAACGCCATTTCAAGGTTACTGTCTTCCAATCCACATAGAGGGCTGGGGGCATTGCCAAGGCCACAGGTTTCTAATAGCTTTTGTAACGGAGAGGCGCTGTTTTCTAGCAGTACATCTGATAATAAATGCGCTTTTAATTGTGATTCTAAGTCTGTACTTTTTCCTAACAGCCAGCCTAATAAAATATGGCTTTTGTGCTCTATTGTTTCATTGGGAGCAAGTGCAATGGGGTAGGCTTCTTCTATTTTTATAGGAGAGAAATAACGTTTTTCTGGTTGAACTTCGATACGTGTTTCTAATTGTTCAAATCGGTGCAGTGCTTTTTCTTCAAAATTTTGCTGGTGTTCTTGGGCTGGAATATTTCCATAAGTCATGAATATGGCATTGCTCGGGTGATAATGAGTACGATAAAATGCCATAAGTTGTTCATAGCTTAAACTAGGGATATCCGTCGGTTCACCGCCGCTATTGAAATGATAGGTTGACGTGGGAAATAGGTATTTTTTGGCTGTTTCATAAAGCATGCTGACGGGGGAGCTGAGCGCACCTTTCATCTCATTGTAAACAATACCTTTGTAAACCAAATTAGAGTCCGTATTTTCTGCGTCTTCGAATTCAATTCGATGGCCTTCCTGCGCAAAGTCCAGGGGATCGATACGAGAAAAAAATACCGCATCCAAATAGACGTTAAGCAAGTTATCAAAATCCTTCTTATTCTTGCTTGCGAACGGATAGGCAGTCCAATCGCTACTGGTAAAGGCGTTCATAAAGGTATTTAACGAACGACGTATCATCATAAAGAACGGGTCGCGAACGGGGTATTTCTCACTGCCGCACAGGGCGGTATGTTCCAAAATATGAGCAACACCCGTAGAGTCGGTAGGGATAGTTCGTAAACCGACCAGAAATACATTCTCATCATTATCAGCATCAATATGGTAATGCATTGCCCCTGTTTTTTTGTGGCGATACTCTGAAACACTTACATGTAGGGATTCTATGGACTCAGTACGAAGCCACTCAAAACTCGCGTGGGCAGGTTGACTATTTACCGTATTGTTTGATGATGTTGTGGATGCTTCTGATGTTTTTGGCATAAATTGAGTTCTTAAGGTTGATAGGGTGGTCGAGGGCGTCTCTATTGTCTATTTAAGCAGAATATAAGTGCTACCTGCTCTTGGGGATTCACTGAATAACGATATACTTCAAAGTATTTCACGTAAGAGCGGGCTTTGCCAGTAAAGCCAAGTATTCAAGGCTCAATTCAGTCAGCATTAGCAAAAAGGAGAGCTTTTTGACTCACTTCGTTTTACCCCGTATAGGCCCGATGGCATTATTGGCGGATAGTCAGTTGTTATTTGGCGGTGATAAAGGCGAGCAGCTTTCGCAATGGGTGGGTGGGCAAGTGGCGGCTAGACAAACGGCTAATGCCATTAAAAAAGCGGTATATATTGGTGCTTCTAATGGTAATGCCATTGAGTTCTATCTAATGGCGACGGATATCTGTCGACAGTGGGGGATAGAGAGTGTTGAGCATGTAAAAAATATAAATCAGCTTACTGCTTTGAGCGTTGAAGATATTGCTGTGGTTATATTGGCTGGAGGGGATGTGGCGGTAGGGTGGGGTTTCTTGTCGTTACCTTCTGTGAGGCGCTGGCTAGATAATTATACTCAATCGAACGGACTTATTATCGGTATCTCTGCAGGAGCAATCCATTTAGCATCCGCGTTTTCTAAAGACTATGGTCGTAGTGAGTGTTTTCTTGAGTATTGTTCAGCCAATATAGCGGCTCATGAGGAACAAGAAGGATGGCCTTCGGTTTGTTTATGGCAACAGTGTGCTGATGATGCGCAGTCTTTATATATCGGGCTCCCTTTTGGCGGAGGTATGTTGGTTGAACAGAATGCTACCAAGCTTAAAGAGTCTCGTCCTATAGGGAAAGGCTATCGTGTATTTGAAAAATACACGCCCATTATTTAAAACATAAATGACGTGAAACTTAACAATATGACATCAAATATAACGACGAAAAAACCACTTGAAGGCTTGTTGGTTATTGCATTGGAGCAAGCAGTGGCGGCACCCTATTTATCATCCAGACTCGCAGACGCTGGTGCGAGGGTAATCAAAATTGAGCGTGAAGAAGGGGATTTTGCCCGACGTTATGATTCTGTTGTAAATGGGGAGAGTGCGTACTTTGTTTGGCTTAATCGAGGCAAGCAGTCATTAACACTGAATATTAAGGATTCAGAGGATAAGCAGTTGCTTGAACGACTGATCGCCAGTGCTGATGTATTTATTCAGAATTTAGCGCCAGGGGCCGCGGGACGGGCTGGGTTCGACAGTTTGATATTGCGTCAAAAATACCCACGGCTTATTACGTGTGATATTAGTGGCTATGGAGAAGAGGGTAGCTATACCCGACGTAAAGCTTATGATTTGTTGATTCAGGCAGAAACGGGCTTGTCGGCGGTAACGGGGCGCCCGGAAGGCCCGGGCCGTGTCGGTGTTTCTGTATGTGATATTGCTGCGGGAATGCATGGGCTTACTGGTGTGCTGCAGGCGTTATATGAACGTGAGAAAACGGGGGTAGGCCAAGGCATTAAGGTATCCCTATTTGATGGAATGGCTGATTGGATGACAGTGCCGTTATTACATCAGGAGTATGGTGGGAAAGCCCCAGATAGGGTTGGAATGAACCATCCGTCAATTGCCCCTTACGGAGCTTACTCGGTAGGAGGCAAGGCAGACGCTGCGCAGGTGGTGTTGTCGATTCAAAACGAAAGGGAATGGAGGTCTTTCTGTCAGTGCGTATTAAAAATGCCTGGCTTGATTGAAGATGCACGTTTTTTGTCCAATGAATGCCGTGTAATGGAACGAGTGGCATTGGATCAAATGATAACCTTGGTGTTTAGTGGGCTGAACAAGCAAGAATTAGAAGGTCGAATGGAGGCGGCAAGCATTGCTTTTGGTTGGTTGAATAGCGTTAGTGGCCTATCGTCACATCCTCAATTAAGGCGAGTGAACGTGAAGGGAGAGCAGGGAATGATTAGGCAAGTTGCTTCTCCAATACAGATTCAAGATGGTGAAGGGGGCATTCGGCAAGACTCATGGGGTGACGTCCCATCCGTGGGGGAACATAATGAACAAATTAGACAGGAATTCGGGGATGGATCTGATGGGTAAGTATATTATTAAGCATGTGAAGGAAGTGCATTAATAAAATCACCTATTTGAGAAATAGCTTGCCTTGCTTGAGGGAGCTTACCTCCCATGCAGTGGAAAACGTGCCACATTTTTGGCCAAACGGTAAGTTCAGAGCTGACACCGTGTGCTTGCAATTGGTTATGTAAGCGAAGGGAGTCAGATAGCAATATTTCATCTTCACCAACGTGAGTTAATATGGGAGGAAGCCCTAAAAGATCGGAGTTGATGGGGGAGAGTGAGCAGGGCATGGCTAATGTGTCGCCAAGGTAAAGGTTTACTAATCCCGGTAATTGGTCTGCTTTTAACCAAGGGTCACGTTTTCTTTTTGATACATAACTTTCCCCATCAAAATATAATGCATCAGCTAGTGGTGATAATAAAAATGCAGCCAGCGGTTGATTCATGTTTTTTTGCTTGATTTCTAGTAATGTTTGAAGCACAAAAAATGCACCTGCGGAATCCCCCCCTAAGATTATTTGTTGAGGCTTGTAACCACTATCGAGCAACCACTGGTATGCATTAAAACAATCCTGATGTGCAGCAGGGTAAGTATGCTCAGGAGCCAATCGGTAATTGATTGAAAGTGCTTGGATATTTGCAGATTTTGCAATATGAGCGACCATGGGCCGATGTGTTTCTTTGGAACCTACAATAAAACCACCGCCATGAAAGTACAGTAATACTTGGTTTGGGGTGCTGTTATCGGGTTTGATCCATTCTGCATCAATTGCGGGGTGTCCTGGTAGGCGAAGTGTGGCGTCAGAAACGGATACTGTTGAAGGAATGGTCGCATTTTGAGTTATTTTTTCAAGGTGTAGTCTCTGTTCTTGGATAGGGGTTGTAGTGACGGGAAGCTTGCTCATGACTCGGCGTACATAACTCCGATGAGCGAAAACATTTATATACTTCATCATAAGAAAATTTCCATCCGGCCCGCGGTATTTTATTCAGGTTATTACTATAACGATGAAAGGGGAGGCTATCACTGGATAGTTGGGTCAAAAAATATGGCAAATAGCTCAAAAATGACCGATCATTATATAAAGGTTACAAGGTCGTTGTATAAAATATTGATTTACAAAACGCACATATGAATTCATAAGAATATGCTTGAAAAAAAACATCAGATCAAACATGCAACGCTTGTTTTTTGTAATAAAACGCTTGGTACTAGCTTAGGGTTATCAACGGATTTATATGCATTATTGCATTTTTTTGCGAAGCAAACGGGCAAGGGGTTTTCCTATGATAATGTTGCAGTTACTGATCACTCCATAACAACCACGGGAGGGGTCTCGGTTAATTTCGATAAAACCATTCAAGATATCGATGCGACAGATCTCGTTATGTTGCCTGCATTTTGGGGGGATCCATCAAAAATATTGGCAGAAAATAAAATATTAATACCATGGTTAATCCAACAGTATAATCAGGGGGCGTTATTGATAGCGCATTCTACATCCGCATTTTTTTTAGCACAAACGGGGTTGCTTGATAATCGTTCCGCGGCAACACATTGGCATTACTTTGATCAGTTCGAAGAGATGTTTCCTAAAGTTCAACTATGCCGTCAACGTTTTATTACTGCGAGTGACCGCCTTTATTGCAGTAGCGGCTTGAGTTCTGCGATGGACCTGGGAGTGTATTTGGTCGAACAGTTTTGGGGTGCTGATATAGCGAACCAACTCAATCAAAATTTCCTGATTGATTTGAAGCGCAACTATAAACCGGAGTTTATTAATATTGAGGGACATAAGTTTCATGATGATGTGCTAATCCTCTCCATCCAGACGTGGTTGGAGTTAAATTATACCAAGAATACAGATTTGGAAGGGATTTCTCGCCGGTTTAATACAAGTGTAAGTTCTCTTAAAAGGCGTTTTAAACAAGCAACGGGTGAAACACCCAATAAATACATTCAAAACCTCCGTATTGAACGAGCAAAAGAATTACTGAAATTTAGTGACCTCTCAATTAGTCTTGTTGCTTATGAAGTAGGGTATGAGGATGTTAGCTATTTTGGCAGTTTGTTTAAACGTCTAGCGGGGAACACCCCTAATCTTTATCGGAAAAGCTTTAGGGGTGAATAGGGGAATGAAGATTTATTTGCTGTAAACCTGTACATCACTCTCCAGTTGTACAGTTTCTTGGTGGGGCGGTGCATATGCCGTCGCTCACCGCTGAGATGAATTGATCATTGACCAAGTATTCTTCATAAAGATTTACGAATGCATAAGCAACCCCTGCAAACCCTCCGTTCTTGTCTTCAAAAGGTTTGTAAAATAACAAAATATATTGTTGAAAGTTCGATTGTTTGTAAATGACGTAATGTCCCGACATATCCCCTTGTTGATAGTCACTGAATCCAGCGCTAGCCCAGTCGGTACTTGGCATCGCTGCATCTCCTGGGTGCCATCCGGCAAAGGTTTTGTAAACAATGTCGCTTGTGTCATACGTCGCATCATCAAAGAAGAACTTGTTTTGTGTTCCATGTAATTTGTTGTTGGAAATGTTTAAAAATAATGAACTATCCATATTGTTGCAGCTGGAGAGTACGTTGCACGCTAAGCTCATTACTTTGGATGCAACAAAAGGCACATCGTCTGAATTAGCGTCATCGGGGTTTATTGGGCGTGGTGATTTTGGAGAAAAAGGGTAATTGCAGGTAGCAGAGGGTGTATTTGCTTGATAAATACCAAATAGATTCTCCGGTTCTGCCCCGTTATTGGTGTTAATACTTAAGGTTCCAAATCCAGAGCCGGCGGTGATGGGGATGGGTTCTCCGTTATCGTTACTTGCAATTTCATGATGAGCGATAAATATGTCACGCATAGGAGCCGCCAGTTGATTGGCTGCATCAGTATTTTCGGGGTTTAACTCTGTTAGTGTTTGGCTAGAGAGGAAGCCAATCATCTCGTCCACTAGCTGCTCACTACGAGCGGATACCCTTACTTGAGATTGAACAAGCATGTCGGAGCAGGCTTCTGAGGGTTTGTCTGCAGGAGTATACCCACATGCCTGAAGGATAAATATTACACTGCCTAATAGTATTTTTTTCATCGTTGTTTTGCTCTGTAAATCTGTCTTTGGGTGGTACTTGGCGACAGTGTTATTATTTTTTTATACAGAGTTCAGTGTGTGGGTTTTTTGAGAGTAAACACAGAGGGGATTAGACTAATGACTAGGGTATTTGGCTCATGAATTGCCTGATACCCTAGTCATTACAGTATGAACGGTAGCTAGAGAAAGGTGTGTAAATAGCGTGGGTTTTTGGACTAATAACTTTCAGGTAACTTTTTAAGAATTTGAAACTGTTTGCGCTCAGATAAAATATATCCACCAACAGTAAGGTCTTTTAGGATTCGGGCGACCATTTCACGAGAAGAACCAATGCGATTGGCGATGTCTTGTTGGGTTAGCTTCTCTTCTACGATCATTATATCGCCTTTCTCAACTGCCATATTCAATAAGGTTTTTCGGATTCTTCCGTATACATCCTGAAGTGCAAGTGTCTTGATGTTATCCGTTAGTTGGCGAACACTGCTGGCAAGGTTTCTTAGCATCGCCATGGCAAGCTGTGGGTTAGCTTCGATAGCCTTGGTGAACTCATCTTTGTAGATGATGGAAAACGTAGATTTTTCTGTGGTGATAACAGAAGCAGAGCGTTTTTCATCATCAAGAAGTGATAGTTCACCAAAATACTCTCCTGGGCCCATAGAGTTTAATATGAATTCTTTGCCTTGATCATCACTGACGTAAACACGTACTTTACCTGAACTCACCATGTACATGGCATTGGCGATATCACCTTCGTTGATAATGACGCTGTTTTTGGGGTAATTTCGGGTGACCGCTAGGGCTTCAATAGCTGAAAGCTCTTCTTCTGATAATCCTTCAAATATCGAGATGTTTTTCAGGTCACTCATGTTTTGTCTCTTATATAGTCAACAGGGTTGTAGCATGCAATATATCGCAGCTTACCACATGGACTAGGGATTAAAAGCGATATGCCCTCAGTATGATCAGGAGCTTGGTAAGGTGTGGTAATATGAACGCATTTTCGTATAAATGTGTCTAGGTAATAGTCAAAGGTGACATTTCATGAAGGTGGTTTCTTTTAATACAAACGGTATTCGGGTTAGGCAACATCAGTTAGAAGCATTGATTGAAACCTATGATCCAGATGTTATTGGTGTACAAGAAAGTAAGGTTCAAGATAGTGAATTTCCGATAGATATGGTGCATGCCTTAGGGTATGAGGTTGAGTTTCATGGCCAGAAAGGCCACTACGGTGTTGCAATGCTGTCTAAGAAAGCCGCGCTATCATCAAGGAAGGGGTTTCCGAGTGATGAGGACGATGCACAACGACGGCTAATCGTAGGGGAGTATGAAACGGCTGAAGGGAACACGGTTACCATTATTAATGGGTATTTCCCGCAAGGTGATAGTCGAGAGCATCCTCAAAAGTTCCCAGCCAAACAAAAATTCTATGAGGATTTACAAACGTATTTAACGACCACGTTTGACCCCTCGCAGCCTGTCATTGTAATGGGCGATATTAATATTTCACCAACAGACCTTGATATAGGTATCGGTCCTGATAATAAAAAACGGTGGTTGCGCACAGGTAAATGCAGTTTTCTTCCCGAGGAGCGGGATTGGTTAGCTCGGTTACAGAATTGGGGGCTAACCGATACATTTCGGCATCAGAACCCTGATGTTAACGATGTGTTTAGTTGGTTTGATTATCGTAGCAAAGGTTTTGATAGAGAGCCAAAGCGAGGTCTGCGTATCGATGTGATATTAGCGACACAGGTATTGACCGATACATTGATTGATACAGGGGTTTGTTACGATATTCGGGCAATGGAAAGGCCATCTGATCATTGTCCGATTTGGTCAGAGTTTTCTTTTTGACTCAAGGTTTTTTACTAACCCGTCAACGACGTGAGAGTCGCTCACAGAAAGAGGGTCAGCAAGGACTTGTTTTCACCTATTGGATAAAAACCGATGAAGGTGCGGTGTGTGTTGAAATTGATAATCAGCAAGCAGTTTGTTTTGTTGAGACGGTTCAACTTAAGCGTATCGAAAAACGACTATTGCACACACCAGGAGTGAGTATTAAACCGCTGTCGTTGAGTGCCTTTAGCGGTGGGCCGGTAAGTGGCGTATATTTTTCCAGTTATCGTCAGTTGTTAGCGGCAAAAGATGAGTTTGAAAATATAGGTATTCCATTTCTGGAGGCGGATGTTCGACCTGCTGAACGGTATTTAATGGAGCGCTTCATTACCTCCGTCGTATCAATAGAAGGCGGAAAAGCTGTTCGAAGGGCATCAAATGATCGTTTTGATACGGTTCATTCTCCTAGGTTAGTTCCAGGTTCATACACCCCTCAATTTAAGGTTGCCTCCATTGATATAGAAACATCAATGGATATTAGGGAGTCAGTTTCTCATGATCAACTTTATTCTATTGCTGTGATTCAGGGGCAACAACGTTTTATATTTATGGTGGGGGAAATCGCTCAGGATAGCTCTACCAATGAAAATAGTGAGCATGAGAACTTCACTCTGTCATTTGCGAGGAATGAGCGGCATTTATTGGAATTGTTTCTAATATGGGTGGAGAATGCTGACCCCGATATTATTGTTGGTTGGAATGTTGTTAATTTTGATTTGCGTATGCTGCAGAAAAAATGTGACCAATATCGACTCGCATTTTCATTAGGGCGCAATCAGTTAGTGCCAGAGTGGCGTTCGTCTCAGCGAGAAGGACAACATTATTTTGTGTTAGTACCTGGCAGGGTAGTGTTGGATGGTATTGATACGCTAAAAGCGGCAACCTATAATTTTGAGAGTTTTTCTTTGGAGAATGTTGCGCGTGAGTTCCTTGGTCGAGGAAAGTTGGTACATGATGTGGCGAATCGAGGGGAAGAAATTGGCGTCATGTTTCGTAACGACAAAGTCGCGTTGGCTAGATACAATATCGAAGATTGCCAATTGGTATTGGATATCTTTGATAAAGCACAGTTATTACACTTCGCAGAGGAACGGGCTCGGCTAACCGGTTTGCCGATGGATAAAACGGGAGGGTCTGTTGCGGCATTTGAAAATTTGTATTTACCACGATTACATCGACAAGGTTACGTTGCTCCCAATATAGGCATGATGCAGAGTGATATTGTTGCTCCAGGTGGGTATGTTATGAACTCTGCCCCTGGATTGTATGAACATGTTTTGGTATTAGATTTTAAAAGTCTGTACCCTAGCATCATTCGTACGTTTAATATTGATCCGCTATCACTTGTTGTTAGCCAACAGGCACTTGGTGAGAATAAGGATATTCCCCCCGAGGTATTTAATCAACCTGCTGTTGAGCTTGATGCATCCGTGTTGGAAAAATACGCAGATCAAGATTTGAATGATTGGATTCCAGGTTTTAATGGTGCTTTTTTCAGTAAGCATCACCATATACTACCGGGTATCATTACGACTCTTTGGCAGGCAAGGGATACGGCAAAAAAAGAAAAAAACACACCGTTGTCTCAAGCCATAAAAATCATCATGAATTCGTTTTATGGTGTCTTGGGAACACCTTTATGCCGCTTTTATGACCCTCGGTTATCGAGTTCCATTACATTGCGGGGGCATGATATTTTACAAAAAACCCGTGAGTTAATAGAAAGCCAGGGGTATCAAGTTATTTATGGTGATACGGATTCCGTATTTGTTTGGGTGAACAAGGAAAATGAAGTTGGTGATGTTGATGTTTATCGCATCGGTTCTGAGTTGGCGCAGCGACTAAATCAATGGTGGGATAAGACGCTTGAATCACGTTTTGGCTTGAAAAGCTGTCTTGAAATAGAGTTTGAGACCCATTTCTCACGGTTTATGATGCCGACGGTTCGTGGTTCGGAGGTTGGTAGTAAAAAACGTTATGCAGGAATGATCAGTGCTTCAGGAAAGGAGGATGAATTGGTGTTTAAGGGGTTGGAAAATGTTAGAACCGATTGGACGCTTTTAGCAAGAGATGTGCAGCGTAAATTGTTTTGGAAAGTGTTTCATGATGAGCCATATGAACTCTTTATTAAGCAAGTATACGAACAGGTGATGCGTGGTGAAATGGATGCTCAGTTGGTTTTTCGTAAACGTTTGCGGCGTAAATTATCTGATTATCAAAAAAATGTACCTCCTCATGTGCAAGCTGCAAGAAAAGCAGATGAGCGAAACGTGCAGTTAGGGAAGCCTAAACAGTTTGAATTTGGCGGTTGGAGTGAATATATCATGACGTTGAATGGCCCAGAGCCCATTATGTATGCCGAGTCGTCTCTAGATTATGATTTCTATATCGAGCGTCAGTTAGCCCCCGCTGTAGATGGCTTATTACAGTTTATGGGGACGTCGTTACAGAAAATCACCGATCAGCAGATGGGGCTGTTCTAGGCGGTTTGCGGACGCGCATTAATCCTTCTTGGGCTACAGAGGCCACTAAAACACCTTGTTGGTTGTAAATTTGCCCTCGATTAAAGCTACGCGCACCGGACCCGCTAGGGCTTTCCATATCGTAAAGTAGCCACTCATCAGCACGAAAGTTGTGATGAAACCAAATGGCATGGTCGAGGCTTGCTGCTTGAACTTTTGGGTTCATAAAGGATAATTGGTGAGGGAGCATACCGCAGCCTAGTAAACCAAAGTCAGATGCATAGGTTAATGCTGCTTGATGAACGCCAAGCTCTCCCGATAAATTGCCTGGCACTCTAAACCAGGAGCGTTTTCTAGGGGGCTTGGCTTCAGGCTCAAAATAATCAACGGGATCAATTGGGCGAATTTCAATGAGGCGTGGTTGCAAAAATGCATCGCGGAACTTTGCCGGGATATTGTGGGCAACACGTTTACGGATTTCTAATTCGTGTTCCACATCCTCTGGTGCTGGAACGTCTGGTATGGTCTCCGCTTGGTGTTCAAAACCTTTCTCGTCAGCTTGAAAGGACACGGATAAATTAAAAATAACTTCGCCATGTTGAATGGCTACAACACGCCTTGTAGTAAAACTCCCCCCGTCTCGAATACGATCTACTTCATAAATGATTGGTGTGCTGACATCGCCAGGTCGTAAAAAGTATCCGTGTAAAGAATGAGCCTGTCGATGCTCTTGTAATGTCCGGTGTGCGGCTGTCAACGCCTGTGCGACAACCTGGCCGCCAAATACACTACGACCGTCCATCGCTCGGTTGGTGCCGCGAAACAGATTGTGTTCAAGAGTTTCTAAGTCGAGTATTTGGAGGAATTCATTGACTAAATCATTCATGTTGAATCTTTGGTAACGAAGAAAGTAATAGGTATAGCTTAAACTATCAGCATCCTTGCTGCATTAGATTCCAATAAATTAGAGGTGAAAAACCTAGAATGATATAGCAAAGCCGACGGTAAGTGTTTTTGATTCTTCTTTGGTGTTAGTTACATCATTTTTGGTGTTGTCTGCTTTTGCATAGGCGGTATGATAGCGTAAGGAGCTGTTGCCATAAGGATAGTATTCAAGGGCAATATGGTAGCTATCAAAATCTTTGTATACGTCATTGTCCCCTGTGGTGTAACGTATTTGAGGAGACCATTTTCCCTTCTTGTATTTTGCAAATACCGTTGTGGATTTATCGTCATCAACTTTAGCTCCTGCAGCTGTATCGTCGTACTGGGTAACGAGCCTGTCTACTTCAACAGTCAGAGCGGAAGTTTTCACTTGCACACCAACTGCAATATCGTCTTGAGATGTGTCAGAGTGGTAGGAAAGTAATGGGTTTATCATGCCATCAACAAAGGAAAACATAGCCTGAGCACCAAATAACAAATTGTCTCCGGTATCTTTCTCATTATTGTTGGCGGCTTGTATATTAAAACTGTGGCCACCTATGTTATAAAATGCCCCCACTCCGGTGCGATAAAAATCAGCTTTGTTCCAAGTGAAAGACCCTTGAGAGTATGAGTCGCGAGAAGAAAATATTCCCTCATAACCGCCTATGTTTACATACTGCTTGCCAAGTTTGACTTTTAATCCATTGTCAAGGTTTTTCTGGATGTAAGCATAATCAACACCTTTGCCAGTGCCATCTACATTGCCATCTTTTCCTAGAGTTTTGTTTAATCTGAATTTTATTCGATAGGACAAATCATCTGAAATTTTGCCTTTTACATCAAATCGCATGTAGGGGACTTGAAAAGAGGTACCTTCGTCATTACCTTCAACGTCACTTCTAACAAGGTCGCCTCTGATCTGTGCTTTTATCGTTGGCATACCTGCAACAGCACTTCCAGAAACAGCGAGTTGGTCTTTTTCATGAACCTATCCCCACGATTGATTTGTCATGCTTGATATATATGCTGACAAAAACATGATCAGTGTTGTTTTATAATTAACTAATTAACTAATTAACTAATTAACTAATTAACTAATTAACTAATTAACTAATTAATAGCCGTTATTCTTTGTTCGTCAAGTGGGCTGATTGTGTGGGTGTTTGCTAGCGTGCAGGGAGGTTTGCGATGTTTTTATTTGGATTGCTCAAATAGACATGGCTTTGCTGTGGTCTTTTGGGCGTTATTTTTCTGGACTATACTTCATCAAACCATAGTTTGAATAAACTCAAAATCGCCGGGGCCTATTATGAATATCTTACGTTGTATTATTATGCTCTCTCTTTTAGTTATTCCTGCAGTACAAGCTCAAACCAATGTTACGTTGACGTTTGAAAATGTAGATTCGTACCCGTGGAGTATGAAGGGAGGGAAGGGAATAGATTTGATTCTTCTGAAGATGGTTGATGATGCATTACCTGATGTTACTTTCAAATATATTGAGGCACCATGGAAACGTTGCTTGAACAACATTGAAACTGGTAAAACGGAAGGCTGTTTTACCGCGAGCTTCAAGGAAAAAAGACTTCAGTACGGTTTTTACCCTGGTATGCAGGATGGGGGGGAGGTAGATGAAAACCTAAGACTACACGCTTCTAGTTATTCTCTTTATGTATTAAAGGGTTCAAGCACCGGGGTAGGAGGGGCACTTTCTATTACAAACTTGAGTGGAAAAGTGGCTGCACCTTCTGGGTATTCTATCGGTGGTGATTTGCAGAGTGCTGGTTATAAAGTCGATGCAACTGCCTCAAAAACAGCAAATAATTTTCAGAAGCTGTTGCTTGGGCGAGTTGGGGCTGTAGCAGCATTGACCTTGAATGGAAACAATATCTTAAGTAAACAAAAGAAGTATTCTGACAAAATCAAGGTTGTTGAAATGCCGTTGGTTAGCAAGCCGTATTACTTGATGTTTTCAAAGCAATTTATTGCACAGAACAAAGTATTAGCAGAAAAAATATGGAAAACCATTGCTGAGCTTAGAGAGACAAAAGAGTTTAAAGATAAAGCGGGGGAGTTTTTGGCAAAATAGCGTTATTGCTAAGTAGAGAGTAGGGGGAATAAAAGAAAGTAGATTGAGAGTTGATGCCCTCAATCTACTTTCTTTTGTCATGTTAGGTATTCATATAAATCAGCGGGACAAACGCTACAAGTAACAAAGATATCCCCATTACCGTTAATGGCAATAGTATTTTCTCATGGCGTAGCCAGAATGATTTCCCTATAACTTCCTCTGCTGCAAGTAATACCTCTTTTTCTCCTACCACTTGCCTTGTTAGTAAGTGATTAACAGCAACAGGAGGGGATAAATACCCCAGTTCAAATGCAACTAAGGTAATCATCCAGAAGTGAATAGGTTCTATTCCTTGCTGATATGCAACCTGAGCAATGGTTCCTGATACCAGTACAACCGCACCAAAGGGGTCCATACACATGCCAATAATAACTAATGCAATCAATAACACCGCCATGGTTTGCCACATGTTGCCAAACAACGTTGAATTCTCAGAGAAGTCTTGAATGATGTGAGAGTCCTCAATTACACCACCAGCGGCTAATGATAAACCCATTAATAATAACAACGCACCAATATGAACAATACCATTGGTTGTTGCGGTTCTTACTGAGCCCTCTAACCCATCTTCTCTTTCGGTGTCTTGATAACCGTCTTCATACTCTATTGTTTCGCCGTAGGATTTTTGGTAAAACTCGGGAAAGTTTCGGGAAAACGCATTCATATAAGGTGTCGCAAAAACCTTTTCATAAATTAGCATCAGCAATACGATAATTGGCAGAATGGTAGGCGCTGAGAATTCATCAAGGTGTGCATCCATTGCATAAGCATAGAAAATTGCGGTTAGAACAAAGATCAGTGCATAAGGAATCAATGGAACAAAAGCGAATAAACTTGGTATCAGTGCCTTTTTAACAGGAGCAACTTTTAAGGGGCCTTGTTTGGCAATCAGTGAAATTATAAAAAACATAAAGGAGGTTAGTAGGAACACTTTTACACCCCAGCCAAACATCTGGTCGGTGGTGACTTCTTTATTCAGTGCGGCAATAAGCACAACCAGCAAACAAGGGCGTAATACAACACCGAGACTACCAGACATGGCGGTGGCTGCTAAGGCGAGTTGGCGACGGGCACCGGCGCGGCGCAACTCACTGTAAACTACAGCACCCATTGCGATAATGATAACACCTGAGGCGCCGGTATAAGCAGTTGGTACCGCCATAACAAGAACGGCAACAAATGCCAACATTTCAGGCGGTAGTTTCCAGGGTTTAAATATACGGAAGGCTAGCTCACCAATAGAGGTTTGTTTCAACATCATACCGATCCAAATATATAGCCCTATTTTGGTAAAGATGCTGGCCATATCCATCATTTTGTCTATGTAGAGAACTACACCTTGAGGGTTGGATTCCTTGAGAATGTAAAAGTTTGCAGCACTAAATGCCATGTAACAATACAAGGGGACCGATAAAAATGCTTTGCCGATTGAGCCACCTTCCTCAGCATCTTTTGGGATTTTAAAGCACTGGTAGAGTGAAACTAAACTTAATGCGCTAAAACCTATCATGTAGGTCCAACGAATTTGGGGGTAAAGCATCTCAACCCCAGTGTTATAACCGTTGTACAGGTATGCATACGCTGAATAGGAGAGCGCTAGGTTTGCAAGTAGTTGTGCTCCAGCGCCAACTTTATGGTCAAGCTTTGACATCATTGGGCGAAGGCCAATGTGGTGGTAGGTAAGGGTCGCAGTTAAAGCGCAAATAAACAGAAGTAAGGACAGGATGGAACGTTGGTTGTCGCGACTGAATGCCGCAATCTTAAGCATAAAGTAATCAATCTCTCGAAAGGCTCTAACGCCATTGGTAACTCTAGCTTGGTTTTCACTGGCAATTTTATGTTTTTCTTTACATAGATGTAGTTGCCCGGTAATTGATTGACGCAGCGCGGCTTCATTGGCATCAGTATCTACTTCGTCGTCGCCAAACATGTCCCCGAATTCATCGTCACTTTCTTGCCCTTGTTCGGCGAGTAACCTTTGAAGCTCTTGCTCTATATTGGCGTTGGTATCACAGGAAGGCGTGGCAATGTCACCCCGCAATAGGTAGTAGTCTTGCCAAAGGCTTTCACCCAGCTTAAGGAATTGGGAGTAGCCCATTTCGGCGGTGTTAAAAAAGAGGACACCGAGCAATAAAAGCATAACGGGGAAGGATGAAAACCATTCCCGGGGAGAGCGCTGGGGGATCATAGCCGTGATTTACCTAATGATGATTGCTGTGAAGTTGATGGCTGCGTAGCAATAAAAAAGCAGGCAATGCCTGCTTTTTTTATTGCCATTACTGTTTTTATTTACTCTTTATCTTTGGCTGTGCACTCTGCTAGCCCTGCATCCAACTTACATCGGATTCGAGCTAAGAACGTGAGCATTTTTCCGTTGTAAATACCCATGTCTCGCAGCTTGATGCGTGATTGCCTGAACATTTCGGAATAGCCAAGCTTGTCCTGACTGGGGATTTCCATCCAGTATTTTGGGTCGATTTTATCGGTGCTTACCTTAATGAGTTCGATTGCACGATCATATTGAGACCAAGAGTAGCTTCTTGATTTTTGAGCAAAATCCGCGGGAAATCGGTTGTGGCGAATGACAAGTTGTAGTGATAGTTGGGCAATGGCAAAATCAGCAATGGCTCCATTTTCACCTAACCCTTTATAAAGTTCTAGCGGTTCGTATGCAATAGCGGGGGCAGCGATAATGTCAACAGAGCCGTTGTTAAACATAGGGCCGAAGGTGGCGATTGTTGCGCTCACTGGTGAGGCACCTACAGAGGCGACTAACACTGCTTGGGATTTATCAAAGTCTAGAACAGCTACCTTTTTACCGGACATTTTTGCAACGGTATTGACCGTATTGTCGTTAGTAAATAGGTAGCCTGCGCCACCAGGCGATATGCCTGCTACTTCATAGTCACCACTTTTCATATATTTGGCAAATTTTGGTTTTAGTAGCAGTTTTAGTGTTTGGCGCATGTGGTCATAGGTTGGGATAGATCCAATAGAATCCAGAGTACCTGTGAAGGAGTTGAAGCTTCTTCCTCGTATACCCGTTAGGGCTGCAGCATCACATTTTCCAGACTTTAGATCTTCAGAGGCAATTTTCTCATCGGTATAGGCTTTTAGCGTTAAATCCACCCCCCAGTTCATGGCTTCAAGTCGATAGTCTTGCATTAAGTTATAGACATCGCCTTGTTTGCCTACAATATCAAAGACACAGAATGTGCGCTTTTCCAATGCAGCGTTAGCTGAAGTAGCAGTAACAGATGCGGTAATCATGGTGGCACCAATTGCTGCTGGCATGATGATTTTTTTAAATATGGATTTCATAGCCTCGTCCTGAAGTCTTGTTGTAACTTTTAGAGTTATTGTGGGTATTGGTCGTGCAACGGTTACAAAACTGGTAACCATAGATGTGTCGTTATCGGTTGTTAATAATGCTCGATGTTATAAATCGTCGATGTCGATATCTAATTCGATATCGTCTTCGTCTTTATCATCCCAGAATGTACCGAGCCCGCCATGAGGTGTTCGGTGGCCTAGGGCTTCTGTCCATAATGTGTCAGATAGGGCAGTGATCATATCGGTTGCCATGATATCTACGAGGTTGAATTCTCGATTAGAGGCTATGTTTTTTAACGAATGTGCGTGAGCTCGAATAGTCTCTTTTACAAGTTCTATTTTTGATGCGTTATTAGCCGCCAATGCCATTAGGGCTTGAGACATTCTCACGCCTTCATTTTCACCTATTCGGGCTGCATTTTGCATTTCTTTCCATGGGTCAACGCCTTTTTGAGTTGCACCAGGTAGAACGGTAGATAGAACCGAGTGAATTGCTTTGGGTAATCCCCACCACAATTTGTTTCCTTCGGGGGTATTCAAACATGCTGCTGCGCGCATCGCTTTCGGTGCGATGGTTTTAGGCACGCCAGCTTCCATGCCGCCTAGGGTATCGCTAAGGACCGCTTGCAATGCAGTGGCTGTTCCTATCACCCACACAAACTGTTCTTGTTCGCTGGAAAAACTCGGACATTCTTCGCCGACTTCACCAAAGGACCGTACTAGCGCTTTGTAAGCTTTATACTGGCGTTTTGCTGCTAAGGAGTGATAACGTTTAGATCGAATGCGAGCATCTTTTGCTGCAGATATTCGTTGATCATTAGCCAAACGTAGGGATTCAAGATTGGCTTCGTTGGCAAGGCTATCGGCACAGGTGCCACCGACCATGTGTGTTAATACGGCAAGCTGGTCGATACTGGTGGTGTATTTGCTAAAAGATAGCATTAAAGGCGTCATTGACTCGCCAGCAACACAGGCTATACCGGTATCATCGGTAGTCATTAGATAAGGCATCATAACATCTTGGCCAAATGTTGCCGTGCTATCCCCCGCGACCTTATAAACAAGTGAGCTACAGCCAGATAGGGTCAGTGAGGCTGCAGCAAAAAACGCAAGGCTGGCGCGTTTTAGTGACAGGCCGATAGTCAATTCCATTGTGTGTGCTCCAGTTTTATTATTATCGTATTGAATACATCTAAACAAAATTCACAGTCGTGTATTCAAGCTTTTATTAGTTTTTATTAGTTTTTATTATGGGTATTGCTTCTGGGTACTGCCGATAAACGAAAGACGTTGCTCAGGCTGGACAATAAGGTACCGAAGAGTGTGCCAGGTGGCAAGTTATTGGCCTAATTTTCTTGATAAATTAATAAATTGTGCTTATGCATTACAGCGGGAAATTAATGCCATTATATTGCAATATTACTGCATAAATAACGTAATGATTCGTAAGGGCTTTCTGGAGCGAAAGTGCCGCTTTTCTGATGGTGTGTTGTCATTGTTAAAAAACGTGTAAAATGATGATCTTTTTTGAGACGTGCCTTTTAACTGACGCGTTAACCCCTATTTTTGAACTGACAACATATTATGCTTTCTGATGACATTAAATTATCTATTCAAACTGCTTATAGCGGCTTTTTAAAGAAGAAAGGGCTTTCCCCACGGTATGGACAGCGACTAATGATTGCAGAAATTGCCAAAGCATTAGCTGCGATAAAAACGGATTCTGATGATAAGAGAACCTCTGATGATCATGTTTGCGTTGTTGAGGCGGGAACGGGTACAGGAAAAACGGTTGCGTATTTGGTATCCGCAATCCCTATGGCACAAGCGATGGGGAAAAAAGTTGTCATTTCAACGGCGACCGTTGCTTTGCAGGATCAGATCGTCACCAAGGATATCCCCGATTTATTACTCAATTCACCGTTAAGTTTTTCTTTCCAACTGGCTAAAGGTCGCGGTCGATATTTGTGTTTGTCTCAGCTTGATGAGTTGATGACGGCGGGGGGAAGTGACGACCCTAACATGGCGTTGTGGCAGGAGCTTCGAGCCGTGACTGTTGATAAGGCGAGTGCGGAACTCTACCAGTCCCTGTCAATGGCTGTCGATCAAGGGCGTTGGGATGGAGATCGAGATAGTTGGGAGGACGAAATTGATGACGTGGTATGGCGACGAGTGACGACCGATCACAATCGTTGTACAGGTCGAAACTGTAGCTTTTATGACGAATGTGTATTTTATCAAAATCGCGGAAACCTACATAAGGTCGATGTGATTGTTGCGAATCATGATTTAGTGTTGGCAGATTTGGTTCTTGGTGGTGGAGCGATATTACCTGCACCAGAGGATACCATTTATATTTTTGATGAAGGTCATCACCTTCCAGATAAAGCGTTGGGACACTTTTCCTCGTCGAGTTATTTGCGTGGCACACAATCGTGGCTAGCCGAGTTGGAAAAGTTGCTTGGTTCGGTAGCACAGACTTTTTCGAATACGGGAATTCAAACATTTGCAGAACAGTTAGTGGACCCCATTCAGCAACTGCAGCAACAATTGCCGCTTGTGCAGGCGATGCTGGCTCCTTTAGCCGACCAGACGGATAATTTCAGGGGAGGGTTTGGGAACGATTCGAAAAATGGTTATAGCGTGTATCGTTTTGAGAGTGGTGAAATTCCACCTGAATTAAAGCAGCAGGCAAAAATAAGCAGTGTAGAGACAGTAGCAGTGCGAAAGTATTTGTCACAAATAGCGGAGATTCTTGATGATGCATTGGAAGGCGATCGTTCTGATATTAATAAATCAGAAGCGGAGCAATGGTACCCCATTGTTGGGGCACAGTTGGCGAGAGCTGACGCTGTTGATCGGTTGTGGCAAAGTTATTGTCGTGATGAGGTTGCCAGCAAAATTCCGGCCGCTCGTTGGTTGAATTTTCATGAGGTATCACAAGGTATTGATATTGAACTTTGTTCCAGTCCAATTCTTGCCGCTGATGTACTTAGTCAATACCTGTGGAGTCGATGTTTTGCGAGCATTGTAACGTCAGCAACAATTGTAGCCGTAGGGGATTTTGAACGTTTCAAAATGCGCACAGGGATCCCTAGTAGTGGTGGTTTTCATGTTGTTCCTAGCCCGTTTGATTATGCAGATGCGGGTAAGGTTGTTATACCCGCAATGGATTTTGATCCATCGGATAATGTACGTCACACCCAATTTATTGTGGATTTTCTTATTGAGTCGGGCAAACGTATAGCAACGCTTGTGCTTTTTACATCTCGAAAACAGTTGCAAGAAGTTTACGATTTACTTCCTTTTGAATACCAAGAAATTGTGCTAGCTCAAGGGCTAGTTGCAAAGTCTGAGATCATAAAAAAGCATAAGGCAGCTATTGATGATGGTGACTACAGTGTGATTTTTGGCTTGGCAAGTTTTGCAGAAGGCATTGATTTACCAGGAGCGTATTGTGAACACGTAGTAATTTCCAAGTTGCCGTTTGCCGTACCGGAGGATCCTGTGGATGAAACGCTATCAGAATGGATCAAAGGGCAGGGGGGGAATCCGTTTATGCAAATTGCTGTGCCGGACGCTGCGATTAAACTAAAACAAGCAGTAGGGCGATTGTTAAGAACAGAAATGGATCACGGGCAAATTTCTATTTTGGATCGTCGTATTGTTAAAAAACGCTATGGGAAGGCTATTCTAAACAGTCTCCCCCCGTTTCCGGTTATTGTAGGTTGATAGGGAAGTTGATTTTATTTAGTAACAGGTTTGGCAACTCTTTAGTGGTGTCGTGATGATTCGCTAAACAGTTGCCGTTATTATTGACCTAGACCGTTTTTCATAATGGCGGATACGTCAATTTTTGTTAAGCCTTGGTCGAAGATTTCTTGTAATTTCTTACCTTCGGCATTTTTCTTAAAACATATATAGAGTTTTTTATCTTCCAAGAGTTTGGCGTTGAAGTTTATTTTATCTGCTACGGACTTTAAACGAGAATCAGTTTTTTTAAGATAATTCATCACATTGCGATCAACAACAGCAAGATCAAGGCGACCATTTGCAAGTTTTACTAAGTTGGTCGAATCACTGGTAACTGTTTTTGCTTTTATTCGGCCATCGGCAACGCGGGCATCAAACTCGGTAGTGTTTACGTAATCTTGTACAACGCCCACATTCAACTTTTCTATATCATCCAGTGTTGCCCATTTGATAGGTTTTGCTGTTTGCTGGGCGAAACCTAAAGGGCCGTTACCCATGGCACCTGAATAATGAAATTCCTTGGCTACATCGTCAGAATAGTATTCAGGGAAGTACCCAGCGTATTTAGAGTTCGTATCTTTAGCTAAGGCAACTGCTCGTGACCACGGATAAAAATCGACCACCAGTTCATATCCCATGGCTTTGAACGCAGCTTTGGCAACTTCAATAGATGGTCCGTTGTTTGGTAATTCTTTATCCGAATAAGGAGGCCAGCCTAATGAGGTAAGGTGTACAGTTTTGCTGTCTGCAAATGCAGGGGTAGTGGCAAGAATCAGTGTTAACGCTAGATATACTGATATCTTTGAGATGACTTTTTTTATGGTGATAGATTTCAACATAGGAGTCTCCGCTGTATTTGTGGTGTCGAGTTTTTAGGGCATTGTCTCCTGATTATTGTCGAAGTTGGTGCGTTCGCAAGTTTACGGTTTTTTTGAATACATTATAAGGATGTTTTTATTACTAAGTGTCAAACTTTGTGTGTGTAAAATACATTAATCGTCTACTTTTAAAAGAGGCTTTGAATTTCGCGAGAAGGAAAAACCATTCCATACTATTTGCGTTGTGAGAAATAACAAACATGAAGGCGTTTGAAAAGGTGTTAGTACCGTGAAGGATTCTATAAGTTTTAAGTTTAATGTGCTGGCTATTGCTTGTGTTACGGTGTTGCTAGTTGGTTTTGGTGCGTACAATTATATATCTACCGAAAAAACCCTGAGAAACCAACTAGATGCTCAAGTCGTTTTGTTGCTCGATCGGTTGCAATTAAGTTTACCGACAACACTGTGGAACTTTGAGGGGGGGCAAACTGGGAAAATTTTGGAATCTGAGGCACAGGCAGAATTTGTTAAGGGGTTGTTTTTGTATAATGACTCAAAGCTCATTGCGAGCCGTTCAAAATCCCTTTCTGGGGCACTCGTTAAAGATGAGGTGCTAGCAACAGAAGAAAATTTGTCTGACCGAGAGTTAACGTATGACGATGGCGGCACAATCAATAAAGTAGGGCGAGCTATTGTTGTAAAGGATGATAGTTATATCATCGACTTATTAGAAGAAACACTAGTACGCCTGGTGGTGCAAACACTAGTATTGGATATTGTTTTGTCATTTTTGTTGTCAATGTTGATGAGATCTGTTGTTATTCGGCCTATTAATGATGTAATTCATGCATTAGAAGATATTGCTCATGGAGAAGGTGATCTAACGGTACGTTTACAAGATGGTGTAGGTGAAATAGGCGCGCTTTCGAGTAATTTTAATGTGTTTGTGGAGAAAATTCAGGGTTTGATTACGCAAATCGTTGGTACGATGAACGGCATGAGTCGCTCAGTGACACAAATGGCGATTATTGCAGATAAAACTAGCAAAGGGGTGGATCATCAGCGCTCTGAAACAGATCAAGCTGCTGTTGCGATGAACCAGATGAGTACAGCCTCTCAGGAAGTCTCAAGAAATGCTTTGGAGGCAGCTGATTCGGCACGCCATGCAGAAAAAAGTGTTTTTGCGGCGAAAGGCGTGTTGTCCGATACAGTGCAATCGGTTGCTCAGTTAGCAAAAGAGATTGAACTTGGTGCGAACGTGGTAAATGCCTTGCAAGGCGATGTGGGTAATATCGTGACTGTTCTGGATGTTATTCGTGGTATTGCGGAACAAACCAATTTGTTGGCATTAAACGCTGCGATAGAAGCGGCACGAGCTGGAGAGCAAGGCCGAGGTTTTGCGGTGGTAGCGGACGAGGTTCGAACGTTGGCAAGCCGAACGCAAGAAAGTACGCAAGAAATTCAAGATATGATCGAGCGTTTGCAGTCGGGGGCTAGTGAAGCAGTTAAAGTGATGGAGGCGAGTAAAGAATCAGGAGATTTAACGGTTGGTAAGGCAAATGATGCAGAAGGTACTTTGGATGAGATTACAAGTGCAATTAGCACGATAAGTGATATGACAACTCAAATTGCTAGTGCTATTGAAGAGCAGTCTGCGGTAAGTGAAGACATTAATCGTAACTTAACGCGTATCCAAGACATTGCGGTGGATACAGCATCCGATACGTGTGCATCTACCGATACGAGTCAAGAGTTACTTGGGTTATGTGATGAGCTTCGCGGGCAGGTGACGCAATTTAAAGTGTAGTTATATAGATAGCGCTTACCAAAAGGGTATTTAATTAAAAGGCAGACACAAAAAAGGCCTCCAAAATATCATTTCTGGAGGCCTTTTTTGTGTCTGCCTTTTACGCTTATTTTGAATTGTACAATGGGCTCAAAAGTGAACTTTAAGCAGTGCATTTAAATTACGTTCATCGGTGTCTTGGATTCCAAATTTATTTGTCCAATACACATATTCAACGCCGATATAAAACGTTTTTGGGGTTTGCATAAGAGCACCAATATCCCAGGTTAGTTGAGATGTTACATTCAGCTCTGTGGTGTTGTTACCGCTGCCCGAGCGCCAATCAGCAAAGCCATCGTAGAGAAAGTCTTGTCCGGCAATAGAGAAGGGAATTCCCCATACTGGCGTGAGTTGCCAATTATCATCGCTGAACTCATTGTTGCGACGGTAGGCGTTTAGTTGAAAGTATTTAAAACCTGGTATATCAAGATCTATTGCTGGACCGATAAGATAGTTTGTAAAAGGGAACGGCCCATCTGCAATTTCTGCTGTTGTGGTAATTAATACATCGTTGATCGGGCCTGCCGTAAGCTTCTTGCCCATTACTTTTCCAATGCTGAGGCGGGGGGATATTTCCCAATATGTTTCCAAGTCGCCGTTATCAGATTCTAGACGATCAACAAATGAAAACATGTCTCCCCAAGAGTGACCGCTAACATGCTCAAGGGTTAGCACTTTCCTTCCTTCGGCTCCTACTTCGTAATCATTTCCCCTTAATAAAGAAAGACTATTATCACTCCACAGTTGTTTTGCATATAGTGACGGTGCTGTGAGGATAGCACCTACTATGGTTCCGGCAATTGCGAGCGTTAGCTTTGAAACAGGAAATTGCGTTGGGATTTGCTGCATAATGATAACCTTCGGTGACTAACCGTTATACTGTGGTATTGTTTTTTACATTTATCCGTATGATCTTATATCCATTGATTATGGTACATTTTGTTCTTTCTTTAAGTCAGTAATCCATTGGGCATGAGACTGTAAAAAAGCATTAAACTCCTCAATTATTTTCGGGTGTTTAGTTGTCGAAAGACTGATGTCACTTTTTGCGGTCGGTATGTTATCGTCATAAATCAATAGATTAGGTTTTTTAAGCGTCTCTTTCATATAACGTTGTGCAACGGTAATGTTTGCAAAGCCACCTTGCGCTCTACCAACGGATACCATTTTGATTACCGCGGCTAAGTTAGAGGTTTCTTGGAGTTTAATTGAGCCTTTTGAAATGTCGTCAAGAAAAATAAATGGCGTAAACCCTCTTACGGTCACTAAACTGGATAAGTTTTCATATCCAAGGTCTTTGTTTTTGGGTTCGACAAGAACACCGTCTATATATACGGTGAGTGGTGTGCTGTAAGTGATATCTTTGCCAGTCTTTAAACCGGATGCCCAAATGGGGTTGTCAGGAATTTTAAAATCAATCTTATCTGTGATGAGGTTGTTCATTAAACGCTTTACTGGAGTGGGTGCTAATGTAAACGTGTAACCTTTAGCTTTTCCGAATTCATCTAAGACGTCTTTAAAAAAACCGCTGGATTTTCCGCTGACAGACGTACTAAATGGAAGGTATTCTTGATCTTCTATGCCGACAGTGAAGTCTTGGCCAGAAATAACGGATGAAGAAAGAAGCATTAATACCGAAGTACTAATGATGGAGCGGATATAGGTTTGCATACAGACTCTCCAGACAAATTGCGAATAAAATCAACGCGTTAGTAAGGTTGCTTTATCGTCAATTAAGTGTAGGACAAGAGTACAAGTTATGCATGCGGCGGAAATAAAAAAGCCCACTTTTTACGTGGGCGTTTGGTGCTTGTTATACGTTAATAATTACGTTGTCACGAAGTAGGTTATAATCGGATGTAGAAATTCTCTGTGTGTTCTACGAATTTTCCGAAGTGGGTCGGCTCAAGGGGTCTGATGACTTTATTAAGTACGGCTTGAACGGCTTTTTCTACGCTATCAACACCCACCGTTAACATCTTGTTAGTAATAGGGCCGATTTTGACTACTTTAGTTGCTTCTAGGAAGAAGGTGTCGATAATAATTTGCATAAGTGTATCGTATTTTTTCATTACGTCATTCAGGTCGTTTGGTGCGAATTCAGAACTCTCTCCTTTTTCGCAAAGAATTGCGTCTAAATCGTTGCCAAACTCCTTAGAAATAGGAGTAATGAGATACCAATCACCATGGTTATCGCTTTGTGAATTTTTTAAAAATGTATTCCACAGGTCAGCGACAGGTAGTAGCTCTTTGACCGGCATTTTTTTGTAGATTTTACTGGTCAACATACCGGAAACTTTGGAAGATGATGACGCACAAAATCCTATGACTTTTTGCCCAACCTTATTGATTTCAGCAATCTCAATCATTTTTAACAATAATGAGTCGATGACATGATCTGTCAGTTCACCAATATACTCTATATAAAGAGAGCCGGCTGCTTTGTCGTTAGCTTCGACGGCCTCAAGGAATCGATTAAGTTTTCCTCGTAATGCTTCAGTAGTTTTGAATCCAATATAGGGAGTGAGAGTAGGGGGGAGTTGTGCAGAGTTAGTCATTCAAAAAATCCCAAACAGTAAGGTAGATTGAAGCACTTTATAGTAGCATTGGGTGTTGGTAAAGAGACGAATACGCTCAATTATTTCGCTATGTGAGTAGCAGGATTTCTGACGTTGTCCAGAGACTATTTTTTCCACAGTTGTTGTGGATAAGTCTGTGAATAAGGATTTTGTAACATCTCGTAGCCCACTGGTACTAAGGGTATTGACGGTTTGAATGAATATTAAACGAAAAGATTGAAAGGTGAATGAAAACAACACGTTAAGCTTTTGTTCGCTTAATTGATAAAAAAGGATGTTTTTTTGACGCAGCGTTGATTGACATCGCATTCAGTTTGTGGATAAACCGCCACTTATTATCACGGGACCTCCTATTTGATATATCTATTAATTTCTATGAGGATCAATTGGACATCTTTTAGGCGTTTAATACGCGAAAATAAATCTTTCCCTTCGGGGTACCCATTCGACAGAAGGCCTACCCATTGTTTTAGGCGACTGCAAGCGAACCGAGTAGGGATGTGCTCTATTCGTTGATAGAAATCCAGAATCAAATAACAAATACCACTCCATTGCAGAGGAGAGTATGGTGTGTTTTGGTTTGCAGAATTGATTTGCAAGCCTATATCGGGAGTACGTATGGCTCCTCTGCCGACCATAACGTCAGTGCATTGACTGACTTCTCGACATTGTTTGTAATCTGATACATTCCAGACCTCACCATTAGCAATGATAGGGAGGCTAACCTGTTGTCGTATTGTGTTAAGCCATTGCCAATGTGCGGGAGGGGCATAACCTTCCACTTTGGTACGAGCATGAACAGTAATGTGGGCGGCGCCTCCTGCTTCGATAGCGCAGGCGTTTTCAACGGCAAGAGATTTGTCCTCATACCCCAGGCGCATTTTCGCTGTGACGGGTATCTGGGTAGGAACACTTTTGCGTACTTCTGAAACAATCTTATACAGCCGCTCTGGGTTTTTTAGTAATGCCGCACCGCCATCGTGTCGATTAACTGTTTTTGCGGGACAGCCAAAATTCAGGTCAATACCTGGCGCCCCTAAATTACAGGCACGAACAGCGTTGGCGGCAAGCATGTCCGCATTACCACCTAATAGCTGAACAATAACAGGGGTGCCGCTGAGGGTCTTTCCTCCTTGCCTTAATTCGGGGCACAAACGGTGAAATACTCGATTTGGCAATAATTGACTCGTTACCCTGACAAATTCAGTAACGCAGTAATCAAATCCACCTAACTCGCACAGCAGCTCTCTCATTGGGTGATCAAGAACACCTTCCATTGGGGCGAGGATTACTTTCATTGTGTTTAACTGCCGACGTTGTTTTGAGGTATGTGTAAGAGGAGGCGCATATTACGCTAGTAAGTAAATTTAATCAGTGTATTTGCGTAAACCAGCGAAGCTAAGCTCCCTAGAGGTCAGTTTGAATCCTTATTGTTGGCTGTATCAAACTTCAAAAAACGTGACTGATCAGGCCATCAATTCCGTATAATTGGTTTACAAAACAATATATTCGGGACGTTGTGTAAAGATTTGTAACACCAGAGTGATTTGTTGTCACTATGACTATTTCTGTATTGAATTAGGCGTGGGTCTTTCAGTATGATGGCTTGGCTTTGTGGTCTATTAGGCTGCAAGGTGATCATAAAAAATGTTGAAGAGAGTTAGCCAACCCAATGAACGGCAGCTTGAATTGACGAATAAATATAACAATACCTAGCGAGCAATCGTAGTAATGCTTTTGGCAGAGATTGTATCGTTTTTTGAGTGCACTTTTTATCCTATTTATGGAGAAGCCCAATGCGATCCGATATTAGTCGGTTTTTGATGTTTGCCTTTATGGCACTGTTTTTAACGGCATGTAAGTCTGTTACTGTCGATAATCCTGTGGATGGTGAGGTTTATACCGATATCCCAGACATACAACTGTCTTTTCCTAAAGGCCTTCCTGATCCATTTGAAGTAAGTCTAAATGGTCAAGATATTACATCTGTATTCTCGGTTTCTGATACTGGAGCGTCTGCAACGGCAGCTTCTATCACAAACTATATGTTATCAGGTGAGAACTTATTGAAGATTGTTAAGCCTGATACATCGGTTGTTAGCTTTATCTATGATATTTCTGGCCCTGTCGTTCACGTAACGTCAGTGACCGATGGCTCGACGCTAACTGTTGTTGGTTATGCAGAAGACGCATCCGGTGTTGCTTCACTATCTGCGAATGGGTCTGTAATTACCCTGGCTGAAGATAATAGCTTTACGGCAAGCATTGCTGCAGCGAGTTATATAGAATTTGTTGCTCAAGATACGCTAGGGTTCACTAGTACACAAAAATACGCTGATGAAAGTGTAGTAATGGCAGAAGCTATGGCGTTACGTATTAACCGTAATGGCCTTGACTTCATGGTTGCTGAAATTGAAACCTTGTTAGAAGGGGATGATCTTGGTGCGGTGATACCTACAGACCCGATTTTGGATCAGGGCTTTATTGTTGCTTCTGTAAAGGCTTATGTTAATAACGCAACGCTTGGTTCTGCCGATGTTGCGATGGATGTAACTGGGTCAGGTGGTAACTTTGATCTTGGCGGTAAGTTCAACAACCTTTGGGCAAGTTATACTGTTGTTATTGATTGGCCATGGCCGCTACCGAATTCTAATATCGATGGAACATTAACGGTTGATTATGTTGATTTCACTGGTGATGTAACTGTTTCGGCTGGTAATGCTGCTGTTAATGTTGGCGTTAACAACCTGAATCTTAATTTAGATACCATTCGAACAGATATTGAGAGCTTCCCTGATTGGTTATTGATTCCTTTCTATGAAGTGTTTGAAGGCCTATTTGAGTGGATTCTGGAAGGTATGCTTGAGGGTATGATCCCTGATTTGGTAAGCGAGTTTTTGGATGCATTCACTTCTGATTTAGAATTAGTTCTTGGTGGTGGTACTATTAAACCTTCAATTCTTCCTGAGTCTTTTGCCTCACCTAACAACGGTATAGACATTACACTTGACTCTCATATCTATGCATTGACGTCTAACGGTCCTAAGAATGTAGGTTCTGCGTTTGGTGCTGATGCGGCGCTTCCTTCACCTACTAGTACTACTCCAGAGGGTGTTGAGAAAGATGTTGGTGTGATCATGTCTGAGAATGCGATCAATCAAGCGTTGATGGCTGCTACTGAAGCAGGTGTGTTGAATATTACATTGGGTGCAGATGATATTCCTGAGCTTGGTGGTGTTGATACTTCTGCTGGTAATGTTCGAATGACGTTTGCCCCTGCCGCAGCGCCTACTATCGATTTGGTAAGTGACCTTGATGCCGGCCTTGGAACATTGGAATTTAATGATTTCTACATTGGTTTTGAATCATACAATTCTACAACTGAAGTTTGGTCATTGTTTGTTGGTGCAACCATGGATATCAAAGTAACTGCTGATCTAGGTGTTGCAGAGAACAATGCAATTGCTATTGAAGTGGTTGGATTACCAAGCATCAATGTTCGTGATATCGATGATTCAAGTACGATAGCGTTAAACGAGTCGTTGGTTAACTCATTGCTAGAAGAGTTTATGCCAATTGTTCTTCCTACAATCCTTAATACTGCTGCAGCGATACCATTGCCTACTTTTGCGGGATATGGATTTAATGTTGGCGATCTTTGGGTTGAAGATGCGGGTGCAAACTTCGTAGCTCTTGCCGGCAACTTGATTAAAGTTGAAGCAACCGCTGCTGCAACAGCGTCACGCACTTATGCAAGTGTTGGTGGTGTTCAGGCGAAAGGTATCTTTGGTCTAGGCGCGGCGGTTATTGATGCCGATGTTGTTACTGTCGACGTTGCTGGATCTGAAGATGGCATGGCTTACCGTTACAGTGTTGACGGCGCGCCATTCGGCCTTTGGAAGAACCGTACTGAAATAAACCTATATGGTTTGCGTGCGGGGGATCATGAAGTGACTGTCTGCTCTCGTAACGCCATGATGGTTGTTGATACAGACTGCGATGTAGTGACATTTACTACAAACTAAGCCTCGTTTGTTAAGACATAAAAAAACCTCGCTCAATTGGGCGAGGTTTTTTTATGTCTGTTCTTTTTTTCGGTAGTGTTTGGCAGGGTTTAATTATATTCAGCAATCATATCTACGATTGGTTCTGAAGGACTAATGAGTTTAAAACCACCATCTACGAGAAGGTCGTTTTCGTCATCTGAGTGCCATTTACATTCGGCGTTGAAATGAATGACATCAAGGCGATCCATTAATGTTGTGTCTTCAACGGCCAATTGGTATTGATGGTCTTTATCCAATTCACGATCGCAAGTAATTAACATGCCAGTGGGCGAGAGGTCAACAACATGTCCAAACAAGGAGTCGTCGGCACGATCAAATACACGGAGGTAATAAATTAAATGTGTTCTCGCCTCTTTTCTGTGTTCAATCATATTACCACCTCTATTTACTTATATGGACGTACAGCCTCCTCTTAAGGTAGCTAGAGAGTAAATGTTCGTCAAATAGAGAAATGATTCAAAAAAGTCAATAAACGTTATATGTAAAAAAAAGAGTTAATTATCAGTGGATTAGATTGGGTGGGTAAAAATGCTACGAAGGCAATTAGTCTTGTTTGCTGTTGTTGATACCTTTTGCTAATGCATTTTGCTCCTTCCAAAGGCCAAAAAGCTCGGTCACTTTGTTGGATAAAGGTTCCGTTCCACTAAGGGTCCAGGAGTAAACGATGCCAATAGCCAGGTTCATCATGATTTCTAATACGATATTATTAGGGATGTTTGGGATAAGCTTTTCATCTTTGAGGGCGTTAATGAAGGCATCTGAAAAGGGTTTGTTCTCTTCCATAACTAATGTATAGAGGCTCTCGATTTCCGTCATTATTTCGCCTGCTTCTTTTACTACAACTAAAGAAAATTCTTTGTCGGTATCAAGAAAGTGAGCGATTGCTAGGCAGGTTTTTTCAAAGCGTTCTAGTGGGCGACCGTTGCCTATCAACGTTGCAATGCCAATGTCTCGCATGGCTTTGAAGTTTTCTTCAACAATAGTGAGAAGTAAATGGTCTTTGCTATCAAAATGTTTGTAAATAGTTGCTTTTCCAACTCCTGCAATCTGAGCGATTGTTTTCACCTCCGCATTTCGAAACCCTTCTTTGGCAAAGGTATCTTTCGCTGCAATAAGAATGCGTGTTCGGCGTTCCAGGTTTTCGTTCATGGGGTGGTGTTCTCGCTATAATCTAAAATGGGCAAGGTGCAGTGATTATGATTGGGGTTCTTTCTATTGGGTGAGCAAAAGCGAGGTATTGAGCGTGCAGGTGCATGCGGCTGCTGGCATTTGCCACGTCCTCTGGCGCGTAAAGCCGGTCACCTATGATTGGCAGGCCAAGTGCGCGCATATGTAGTCGAAGTTGGTGGGACCGGCCAGTAATAGGGATCAACCGCATTCTTACTTGCTGATTGCTTTGTTCTAATACTTCATATTGTGTTGTGGATTTCTTGCCGATAATGAGGTCGACCATTTGTTTAGGTCGATTGGGCCAATCTTTGATGAGAGGTAGCTGTATTTCACCTCTATCCAGTGCACTATGACCGTGGCCCAGGGCGACGTATTCTTTGTCAATCTCTCTGTCGCGAAATTGACGATTAATTTCTCGCTGAGCCTCTTTGGTTTTGGCAAAAAGTAATATGCCGGATGTCGCGCAGTCTATTCGATGTACGACGTGTGCAACGCCACAATAAAGCTCCATCCGATGAGCAATGGAGTCTTGATTATCCGGCAGGCGACCTTGCACTGAGAGCATCCAGGTGGGCTTGTCAAAAGCAATTATGTGCTCATCTTCATAGAGTATGTCCAGTCCGTAGTTGGGCAAATCTATTGATGGAGGGGCGAGTACTTCATTTGGCATTGCCATGGGTTAAGAGACTGCAACCATAACACGAACAGCATCTAGCAAGACAACGGAGCTATTGTTGAGTAGGTCTGTGCCTAGGGCTAAATTCTGTTTAAGTATATCGATATCTTGTTGGCCAATTGAGGCGTTGTGCTCGCTAAGCTGTTCCAAACGATGAATTTCTTCATGCATTTGACTTGAGTAAGCGGCAATGGCATCCGACTTTGTTGTTTCAAATTGCTTTTGTGCAATGGTGTTGCCTGCTTTAACGAGTCTATCAACGTCTTTACGATATTCTTTGATAATTGCAGCGACGAGTTCTCCTCGGGCATTTTTTAACTGCTTGTCGAGAACGGCACTTGACGCGGCTTGGGACAGATCGCGCCCCTCAGTATCAAGTAATATTCTGACGGGTGTTGCCGGCATAAAGCGGCCCAGTTGTAAGTGTGGTGGGGCTGAGCAATGAATAACAAAGAGCGCTTCTACTAATAAACTGCCTTCTTTGATTTGTTTGTTTTTAAGTAAACATACACTTGCCTTGCCTTTTTCACCGCTGACAATCATGTCGATGGCATCTCTTACCATAGGGTGATCCCATGTCAAGAAATGACAGTCTTCGCGAGATAGTGCGGTACTACGATGGTAGGTTGCACTAATGCCGTCACCGGAAATAAATGGGAAATGGTCGTTTTCTAATTCGGTACCAGGGCGAATGTGAACGGTCGTGCTGCATAGATCTTCACTTTCGATGCCAAATTGATTAAATACGCGTTCTAAATAGAGCTCTAGCTCATCTGAAGCATCTTCGGTTCGGATCTCTTCTAATATAGGCTCAATGTGTTTGTCGCCACGAGATTGAAGCTCTAATAGTCGATTGCGGCCATGCTTGAATTGTTCTTGTAGTATGTCTGTAGCAGTACGGGTGCTTTCGATGAACAAGTCAAATGCAGAGAGTTCCGCATAACATACTGATTTGAACTCCTCATAATGGTGGCTGAATATAACACTGCTGGCTGCATTGGTGTGTTCAAAGGCGTTAATGCTTTGGTGGTACCAATCATGTAATTTTTCTTGTGCGCTATCTTTAAAATAAGGTGCGTGAATTTGGATATCATTCCTTTGTCCAATTCTATCCAGTCGCCCGATACGTTGTTCAAGTAAGTCAACGGGAACGGGTAAGTCAAACAACACAAGTTCGCTACAGAATTGGAAGTTTCGACCTTCACTGCCAATCTCCGAACAAACTAATGCTTGTGCACCACCTTCTAAATCTGCAAACCAAGCAGCAGCACGATCACGTTCAATAATGGAAAGGTTTTCGTGAAATGCTGCACATAATATAGCGCCTTTTAGCGACAAGAACTTCTCTAGCGCGCAAGCTGTTGCTTGGTGATGGCAGATGATTAAATGCTTTTTTTGTTTATTCTTTTTCAGCGTATTGATAAGCCATTCAACACGAGGGTCTTCTTCAATCCAGGTTTCGTCATCAAAGTCGTGCTCAGGGTAGAGGCTAGTTGTAAGCTTTTCTGAGGGGCTTTGGAGGTCTGCGTATATTTCGGGCAAGGGAAGAGGGTAGGAGTGCAATTGGCGTTTAGGGAAATTCGCAATGCTGTCACGAGTATTTCTAAATAATACTCGTCCTGTACCCTGCTGATCTAGCAAGCGTTTTGCTAGCGTTATTTTTGCTTCCTGGTGGTTATCATCTTCGTCGCGAGCGGAGGCGATCAATGCTTTGCTTGAGCTGTCTTTTAATAGTTCGGACAATTGTGTGATTTCTGCATTGCTCAGCGTTTCATGATCCATTAGTCGTTCAGCAATGTTGGCGATAGGCTCAAACGATTTTTGTTGTTCAATAAAATGTTGGAGATCGTGATAACGGTGGTGGTCGAGTAATCGAAGTTGTGCAAAATGGCTTTGATGGCCTTCTTTTTCTGGGGTTGCTGTGAGCAGTAATAAGCCTTTGGCAAGTTGAGAAAACTGATCAACCATGTCGTAGCCAGGACTAGGGTTGCCTTCTTCCCAGGCAAGGTGGTGGGCCTCGTCTACAACTAACATGTCCCACTCGGCTTCGAGAGCTTTTTGTTGCCACTTTGGGGCGTTCATCAAGAAGCTGCGACTACAAAGCACTAGTTGCTCGCTAGTAAATGGGTTGTCCGTCATCTGGCTGCTACAAATTGCCTCACATTGATTGTCATCAAGGATACGGAAATTCAGATTAAACCGACGCATCATTTCTACTAACCACTGATGGATAAGTGGGGATGGAACCAAAATTAGTACACGCTTTATCCGGCCTTGTAGGATTAGGCGGTGCATGATGAGGCCTGCTTCTATGGTTTTACCAAGACCAACCTCATCCGCTAGCATGACGCGAGGGATTACTCGTTGTGCAACTTCATTGGCGATATGAAACTGATGGGGAATTAAATCAACCCGTGGACCGGATAAACCTGCTATCGGGGACTGGCCATAGTGGTTTTGCTTTTGCCACGTTTCATAGCGAAGGGAAAATGCACGATATTTATCGGTTTGCCCCATCAAAAGCCGTTCAACCGGGCCAGAATGTGCGCTGCTACCATGAATCTGGGTTTCTACAATGTCTTTATGTTCGCCTGACTCATCTATTACGCTATAGATAAGCAAGCCATCAATGGTGTTGATTTCTTCGACGGTAAACGCTTGCCCTTCATTATTCTCTACAACATCATTGATTCTGAACTCAACGCGGCTTAGCGGAGCACTGGCGGCAGAATATGTCCGAGAATCCTCTGCATTGGGGAAAAACAAGGTGATGGTACGACCTTCTACCTGGGTGATTATACCTGCCCCTAGTTCGGGTTCTGCTGTGTTGGCCCAGCGTTGGCCTGGTTGAAAGTGTTGCTTTCCCATCAATGATTCTCGTTTGTTGAATAACTTGTAAATAATGGACAGGTATTTTACCGAAAACAAAGCTCCCTGTCTTATGTCATTTTAATTATGTCATTTCATGTCGAAGATAGATGTGTTACAACCGAAACATAGTGCTTTTACTGTAACTATTCAATGAAACTTCCCAGACATCACTTATCGCTAGGTATGTGTGATGTCTACCGTAAACTTGTGCAATAACAGGGATAAAAAAATCAATGCATAAAATACTGACCTTTAATCAAATCTCCGTAAAAGGCTTGGAACGTTTTTGCCGTGAAAAATATGAAGTCGCCAGCGAAATAGGTTCGCCGAATGCGATCATGCTACGAAGCCAAAAATTGACACCAGAGTTGATCCCAAAAACGACAAAGGCAATTGGCCGTGCAGGGGCTGGAGTCAATAATATCCCTCTAGAATATTGCACGGAGCAGGGAATTACTGTGTTTAATGCACCGGGAGCCAATGCTAACGCAGTGAAAGAGTTGATTGTTTGTTCGTTGTTGTTGTGCTCTCGTGGTATTTCTGAAGGTATTCAGTATGTCCAGGGGCTGGGTGAAATGGATGACGTGCAAGAAATGCACAAACTATTAGAGAAAGAAAAAAAGCAATTTAAGGGTTCTGAAATTGCTGGAAAAACATTGGGAGTTGTTGGTTTGGGGGCCATTGGTTCCATGGTGGCGAAAACTGCATTGCGCTTGGGGATGAATGTGATTGGTTATGACCCTGCGTTGTCTGTTGAAGCTGCATGGCGCTTGCCGTCTGAAGTTGAGCGCATTGAAAATTTACAAAGTTTATTGTCAAAGTCAGATTATGTAACATTGCATTTGCCCGTGTTGGATGCGACGCGTAACCTGATCAACTCTGAGATGGTTGGGTCATTTAAGCAAGGTGCTTGTTTGCTGAACTTTGCACGTCCTGAAATTGTTGATACTGACGCTGTGGTTACTGCTTTGGATAAAGGGTTGTTACGACGGTATGCAACAGATTTCCCGGAACCTGCATTGATTGGGCGAGCGGATGTTTTATTGATGCCCCACATTGGCGCTAGTACAGATGAAGCCGAAGAGAACTGCGCTATTATGGTGGCTAATCAATTGGTGGACTTCATTGAAAATGGCAATGTTCGCAATTCAGTGAACTTTCCAAATGTGTATCTAGAGCGAACAGAAGGTTATCGTATCGCTATTACTAATCGAAATATCCCCAAAATGCTGGGTAATGTATTGGCGGAGTTCTCAGATAGGGAAATTAACGTTATTGATATGTTAAATAAGAGTCGCCAAGATATTGCTTATAATTTGCTGGATATTGATGTTGAGCCAACAGATGCGTTACTGGCTGCTATTAAAGAGATTGAAGGTGTGGTGAGTGTAAGGGCGTTGTAATGACTTAATCTTTGTTGGCGACAAGAGATTTAGCGGGCCGTATTGGATGACCCGCTAAATCTAGGTGTTTTAACCCTTTACCACTTAAACATAGGTAAGATGTTTAGCGGCGATTTGAGTGAATGAGCTAACGTTAATTGAATTAATTTTTTATGAAACCCTTTATACGGAAATACTTTTCGAATTTCGCAGATGTTTGACCAGGGGATTTGAAAGCGTAATATTCCCATAGAAACATCAACCCAATCGGCTTGCCTGAACATTTCTGCCAGGTTACGTTTGTCTGAGCTGAATGACGTAATTTTGTGATGTTCATTGATCATACTAGTTACGACTTCTACCCAATCACCTTTGCCTTCCTGTACAAGGTAGTTGTTTGCGTGTTGCACAGAAGGTTGTAGATAGTCAAAGGTATTGTCTAACCAAATACCGATGTCGTGAAAAGCTGCTGCGATTGCAATGATTTCAAGGGTTTCTTGGCTAAGGGGTATATCGTTTTTCTCAGCATAAACAATGCAGTGATTGATGATCCGGTAAACATGATTACGGTACGCTATATAGTCCCGCCCAAAGCTTGGTCGCCATTGCTGTAGCAATGTTTCTAATGTTGTTATGTGTGTGGTTATGGCCATTAAAAAATTCCATGTGAATGTATTAGAGGATACCGTCCCAGTGTCCCCGTGTATTGCCTTGAGGGTCATCAACAATGCGAGTGTTAACATCAAAACACATCACTTTGCGACTGTTGACACTGTATCTAGGCCATTGTCCTACTCTATCCGTGCCAGGGTTGCCAGAGCGAGCGAAGGCTATCCAGGAAGACTGAACCGTGGAACTAAGCTCTGCGGCTTGATCACTGCCCCCGGTCAGTATTTGACCGAAGCCACCTTGTGTCGCGCCAAAAACAAAGGGGATGTCGACAGCATGACATGCACCAAATATCCCTTTGTCCCATTCGAATTCAAACATGTAAACATCATCTCTGTGGTGGCTTTGTGCTTCAGCAAGTCGTAGCGTTGGAATCCTAAACATGCGGTCGCTTTCAAAGGCGCTGTACATATCCAGAGCTGCTCCTGCTGGCAGGGCAGAGTTTGAGTTATCGTTCGGCTCAGAGCCTGACTCAGAGCGGGACAGAATGATAGATTCATAGAGATTAGCGCTCTTCTCACCGAGGCCCGGTAAGTCTCGCTCACATATTTTTATCAACTCGCTTTTGTCTAAATGCTTGTAGTGGGTTTTTGCGAGCGAATCACCCTCGGGTCCAGGAGTGTGAAGAAATAAATTCCACTCATCCCTTGTTGCCCCTGCCATTAAAGCAATATCAGCCGCAGCGCCATTTTCGATCGCTCGAATGGGGGTGGTGGGCAAAATATTGCCATCGATAACAGGAACTAACGTCATGCCAAACTGTGGCACTTGCTGCTGCTGGGTACCTCGGTTAAATGATAGAGAGGAACATTTTTTTTGCGCTTTGATGATTTGCTTCGTACTGAGTGTAAACAAAGCATCAGGGTCATCAGATGAAACTCCTGTTTCTTGTAAAAAACAATCAGTAACCTGGGTCGCTTCTTCTTTTGTTAATACGTGATCGCCCGAGCCACTTTGAATGATTGCTCGATTAAATAGACCTTTAGAAAAGGGGCTTGCCATTAATGCCGCGATACTCATTCCGCCTGCAGACTCTCCAAATACAGTTACTTGGTTTGGGTCGCCTCCAAATGCGAGAATATTGTCTTTAACCCATTGCAAAGCCGCTATTTGATCCAATAAGCCATTGTTGGCGCTGACGGGTAAGTCGGAGGAAAAATATTGTGTTAAGTCTAAAAAGCCCAACACACCTAAACGATAATTGATGGTAACCACCACCATATCGCCATTCTCACAGAGCTCTCTTCCACGATAGATCAGTTGGGATCCAGACCCCGATATATAACCGCCCCCATGTATCCATACCATAACAGGGCGTTTGGTTTCGTTGCCGATACTTTCATTCGTATTTAGAGACGGTGTCCATACGTTAAGGTATAAGCAATCTTCTGAAATATTTCCCACCCCAAATAATGAGATGTTTTCTTGTATTGATGCATCCCCAAAACGATCGGCTCGTTTAACACCTTCCCAGGGCGAAAGGGGCTGAGGGGCTTGAAAGCGCAGCTCGTCAATAGGAGGCTTGGCGAAAGGGATGCCGCGGAATTCTATATGGTTGGTTCGCTGAATTCCTTGTAAAGCACCTAAGTGAGTCTCAACGGTGGCTGTCATGAAGCTGTCCTTATAAAAGAGGTTTCTGATTCTTATTGTTGACGTCAGTTAGCGCTAGTTTTTACTGACTGAGGGGAAACTGCAAGCCTGGGAGGAAAATATATAATGGTATACCTTCTATTTACTTTGATGTATTTATAGAAGTCCTGGAATTGGAGTCAATATGAACCTTGATGATACCCAACGCAAGCATGCTAGTCGTATTATCTTTATTGCAATCATTGCTGTTGCGATGGGGCAAACCGTGGTATTTGCGATATTGGGGCCGCTTGGGAGAGAAGTTGGGCTCAATGAAATGCAAATTGGGTTCATAATTACGTGCTCTTCAGTGATATTTTCTTTATTCAGTCCAATGTGGGGACGTCGTAGCGATGTAATGGGGCGCAAACCAGTAATGATTATTGGCCTTATTGGTTACACCCTGGGTACGGTGTTCTTTGCATCCATGTTTTATGCGGGCTTAAATGGGTGGGTGACGGGATGGTGGTTATTTGCAGCCCTTATCTTTGCACGGATGACCCAATCGCTGATTATGTCTGCTACATCTCCTGCTGCAACAGCTTATGTCAGTGATATTACCGATGTGAGTAATCGTACGATTGGTATTGGGCGAATCGGTGCAGCTCATAGTTTTGGAACCATATTGGGGCCTGCGATTGCGTATTTTTCGATTATTAGTTTGTTAGCTCCTATCTATATGGCAGCGGTAATGACGTTTCTGGCAGCAATATTGGTGATGGTGTACTTGCCAGGCTTGCCAATAGCAAAAACAACGGCTGTAGCGAAGAAAAAACTGAGGTATACCGATAAGCGAATCTTGCCATTTATGGTTGTTGGCATTGCCATGTTTACCGGTTTTTCTGTTGTGCAGCAAACATTGGGGTATTATTTTCAAGATAAACTGAATTTGACTGCCGAGGTAACGGCCCAACAAGTGGGAATTGCTATGATGGGGTCTGCCATTGCTGCGTTGGCCATGCAATTAATCGTTGTGCAGCGATTAGGGTGGGCCCCGTTTCGTTTGATGAGAACGGGCTTACCTTTTATGTTGCTCGGTTTTGTAGGGCTAACGTTGGGTAGAGACTTGTTGGAATTTGTCCTTGCTATGGCGTTGGTGGGGACGGGAATAGGCATGTCTGCTCCAGGGTTCTCCGCCGCGGCTACACTGGCAGTGGAGCCCGGAGAGCAGGGGGCGGTTGCTGGGTTGATCAGTGCTTGCCCGGCATTAGGTTTTATTGTTGGGCCAATTCTAGGGGGGGCTTTGTACCAAATTTATCCCACCTCGCCCTATATAGTATCAGCTGTCCTATTTATTCCCTTGGTGTTGTTTTCTTGGCGCATGAAAGGGCGTGATATAGCGTAAAAGTTGTCAAAAGCCGGTGCCAATCTAGTCAAGTTGGCCCTAAACACTAAGCTTTGCTAGTTTTTTGAGTAAAAAGTAGACATACTGTGTCCAATAAATGGCTAACATAAGGGTTTCAAGCTAATTAGGGTTAATCTGGCCCTATTCTGTGATTACACTTAACCTACGTGATTGTAGCTACTATACTAGCTAAACAAATTCGTATTTGTTTGCTGCGGCTAGGCATTTCAATACTGTTAATTTAACTTACCTCTCTGATGCTTTCTATGACCTATCGTAATGTTCCATTTTTGTGGTTGATTGTTATTTTTTCATTAACCTTTCAAATAAGTACATCGCTGAATGCTGCTGGTGTCTATGAAGGGGAGCGTAATACCTTTAACCGTTTTCATGGCCAGGGGACATACACCTATGGAAATGGCAAAGTGTATAGCGGTGAATGGCGAGATGGTCGTCGTGATGGGAAAGGCGAGCAAACGTGGGCGAATGGAGATAACTATACGGGTGATTGGTCAGGAAATAGAACTCATGGTAAGGGGGTGAAAACCTGGAAGAATGGTGATCGCTATGAGGGGGAGTGGATTGGCGGTAAACCATCGGGAACAGGTCATTTTACCTGGGCCAACAAGGATGAATATACGGGTGGTTTTTTAAAGGGGAAACGCGAGGGGATGGGTGTTTTCAAAAGTCAGGAAAAGGGTGATTATCAAGGTGAATGGAAGGCCGATAAGAAACAAGGTAAAGGAAGTTTAATCAAGTCCAATGGTAGTAAAATGACAGGGCAGTGGAATGAGGATTACCTTATTGGTGACGTGGTGTTTTTGTTTAAAAATGGCGACCAATTTACCGGGCCTGCGCTAAATAATACTGCTAATGGCGAAGGTGTATGTAAACGCTCTGGAAAGTTATCTCCCTGTACCTACAAGAAAGGGCGGTTGAGCGTTAAGAAAGCAGCTAAAAAGGTAAAACCGAAACCTATTGTTAAACCAAAACCCAAAGTTAAACCAAAACCCAAAGTTAACGTTAAAAAAGCTAAGGTCGAGAAAAAAGAAAGTTCGAAGGCAGCAGCTGTTAAAAAAGTTGTTGTTACATCGGCTGTAGCGACTCCAGCGATTATAAGTCTGACACCAGTAGTTCCAGCACTTGCAGCTCCAGCGCCAACTACACCGATATTGGTTCCTACACCAATGCTGGATGGTGCACGTTTGGTACCAGTAACCGTGCCAGTAGCTACACCAGCAGTAAAGCCAGCGCCCGTAACGGTGAGTGTTCCTAGGGTTGAAAAAGAAGCTAAAGAAGAAACAAGATTTGCGCGTAAAGGCAAACGTCGCGGTGGCTCTAAACCTAAGAAGGCAGCCAAGATAGTGGCAGCGGCTGTTGCAAAACCTGATTTTTTGACGGGGCCACTACGTAGTGACGGCGCAGTTTTCTCCTTTAAGCACGATTGGATAATGCATGGATACTATGATACTGCACCAAGGGTATGGGGAAAGTTTGATTCCATAAAATTTGGGGATCTAAAGATTCGAGCCGAAGGTGGAGACTATGAGCTTACGATGGTAATTGATATTTATGACGGGCTAGGAGCGTATCCGTTGAAATATTTTAAAGGTGTTATTTCAAAACCTGGAGTGGCGTCTTACCAAACAACATCGACGTTACCTGGGCGGATTGTCATTAAGTATGATGATGGAAAAATGATCGGTGGAACCTTTGAATTTGTTGGGTATAGGAATGGTAGCCAAAATAGTAATGAAAAGCGTACTGTTCGCTCGGGAGAATTTTGGGTGCCTATCGTTAAATAAATCGTTAAATAAATATCGATACTCATTACCCGTATATAATGCATAAAAAAGGCGCTCGATTTATCATTTAAACCGAGCGCCTTTTTTATGCATTATATTTTGTTTCTCTATTAATCTGGATTTTAGCGGCAATTATGCTCCAAGCAGCAGTTTAGTTTCTTCTATTTGCTCTTTTGCCTCAGCGAGTATCGTTAAGCTCTTTTCCGGCGTTAATTTCCCGTGATTAGAGAGTTTATGAAACGCTGGACATTGTTCTAGAGAGGGCATCTTGTCATCTTCAATCGATTGCTTTCCCATTGCGGCGTGTAGCTGTGCAACAATGACAAGGTCACAATAATCAGGCGGGCCTTCGTGTTCTCGGTCCCATTGTCGAGCATATTGCGTAACGGTGATAATTTCATCACTAAAGCTCCAGCGTTTTAAAATAACGCCCCCAATCTCTGCGCTTAACCCCAATATAGCATGTTCCAGTTGTACGGGATCATTGGCGATCTCCTCGTATTGCTCTGCATACATAAGAACAGGAACTGTTCCAATCTCATGCAGTAGGCCTGCAAGTAGCCCTTGTTCAGGGTTTAGGCCTGGGATATGTTTAGCGAGAACACTTGAGATAGCGGCGATTTCGATGCCGTTAGTCCATAAGGTGTCCATACGTTTTTTAATGGTAGGGTTCTTAGCCTTAAACACTTCTCTGAGAGTGAAGCTGGTAACAAGCTGTTGTGTTGTTGTCATTCCCAGCCGCACGATGGCTTGAGCTGTGGATTCAAATTCTTTGGTACCTCTAAATAATGGGCTATTGGCTGCCTTGATTAATTTAGTGGCTATGGCAGCATCACTGTTAACGGCCTGGGCAATGGTTTTAGCATTGTTAGTACCGTCAGCAATTAGCTGACGGATTTTAAGTGCAACGTCGGGTAGGCTGGGTAAGCTGAGCTTGTTATTTCTTAAGTCACTGTATATATCAAAGAACAACTGTTTCTCTTCCGGTTGGTCTTCTCTTAGTACTTTTCTAACCTCATAACTATCGCCTGGAGCATCTTTTAATAAGGATTTTAAATGTTCAAGTTCAACACGCAACAATGCAGCGTTAGTTTGAGCATATACATCATAAGCCCGAGGTTTTGATCGGGTTATGCATTTTAATCCATCATGACTATTGGCATGGATGCTCTTAATTGCATTAAGTGTGTCCCCTGGCTCCTTTAAAACTAGCTCGCCTGCTAGGAGGTAGTATTCATAGGGGTCTTGGTCGCCGGCGTTTATCACTTTATCGCCAGCATCAAACTTGAGTGTTTCGCTGGTATTGTAAAGAAGAATTATCTGTTGCTCGTTGAGGTGGCGAATGAATTCAAGTTCTTTTATGTGGCTAATATCCATGACCCAGAGTTCCTAAGGGAATCGTATTATTTAGGATAAGTATAGGAACGATCTGGCTAAATGACGGGTTTAATAAGGAGGGTTGTGATGTTTTTCGCGTCCATGCGAATTATTTTTAATGATTCATTAAATAAGTTGACGATACTCTAATCGATCTTATATGACCTTTAGGCACTTACTGTGTCTTTTTCAATATAAGGTATCAGTATGTCATAACCTTTTAGCTCCGCACTTAGAACGGACATAAAAGTGTAAGCCCCCATGATTTTGCGTGCTAAGAACATTAGCTCTCTTGGTGGAACGGCGAAGTGACGGCTTGTAGCGGATAGGCCTGCTTGCAGACTGAGTCGAGCAGCAAGGTCGCTTCCGCCCCAGATATACTCATCATTATCATTAAGAAGATAGGCGGGTGGGGGGAATTTATTACTGTCAGCAAAAGGTTCCATCGCCATAAAACATAGCTTAGATAGGTTTTCTTTTATGCTTTCAGGGGGGCTTCCGCCAAAAAAATCCAGCTCGTCTATGGCCTCAAATAACAAGTCGGTATCGTGAAGGAATGAGGCTTGTACGATTTTTTTGCCAGGCTCTATGGTTTTTGCAGAGAATTCGCGTACGGCTCCGAAATCTAGTAAGACAATTCGATCATTTGTATTGCTACCGTCGCCTAAACGGACAAAATAGTTTCCAAAGTTAGGGTCTGTTTGCATTTCCCCCCATTGGAAAACCTCTCGCCAACATAGATCTAATGACGCTTCACATAAGTGATTTCTTCTTTCTTGTGAAAGGGCTTTAGTCTCTGTTGAGTCAATACCTACACCAGGCTCGTAGGATGTCGCAATTACCTTTGGTGTACAGAAGTCGGGGTAGATTTTCGGGACGATATAGCGAGTGTCATTGGTTAGACGTTCACGAAATAGTCGCGTTTTTTCCGCTTCGTGAATGTAATCCACTTCGCGATACATCATTTCTTTTATTTCTTCAAACCAGCCTTCAAATTCTTCTGTTATCGGAACAACTTTAACTAAGCGAAGTAGGGTTTTTACAGCGTTAAGGTCACTGTCTACCGCTTCAGCTACACCTGGATATTGCACTTTTAAGCAGATTTGTTCGCCGGTTTCTTTGATCGTGGCTCGGTGTACTTGGCCTAAGGATGCCGCTCCAATAGGCTCTTCATCAATTTCTAGTTTGGCTAGCCTGTCACTGCCAAGCTCATCTTCCAAGGCCTCGTAAATCGATGTCCAATCAAGTGCTGCTGTATCATCTTCGAGTGTATGTAAGGCTTCAGTAACCTCAATGGGCAGGAAATGTTCGCCATAGAGCGCCATCATTTGACCAATTTTAACGATGCTGCCTTTAAGTTTACCGATTTCATCAGCGAGGTAATGGGCTTGCTTGGAGAGGATGTCTTTTTGACGTTGAGCACGCTCTTCTTTAGCGGTAAACATATTACCGGCAGACTGAGCCGCTAGGCGAGATCCGGCGACGATACCCATCTTAGCCATACTAAAACGGCGTTCGAATGCCCCCGTTTTTACACGATTAATGGTTGTTCTTTGATTTTTATCAGACATCCTTTCCACCCGTCATACTACTAGTTTGAACATTGCGCGGGGGATGTTACCCTAAAATGCATAGAACTTCACATTACACTGGAAATAAGCTGGTTTTCGGGACTTGTGAGTCATTTTTGGTATACGGTGTATGGCTGGGATGTATATGCGCACCAATTTGTCGCTTGAGGTATTGCATTGATGACGAAATTAGATGATGTTGTGGATTTTGAAGCAGCTAAAAAGCGTGTAGAAAATGCTCGTAAGGAGCAAAAGGAAAAGGATTTAGAAAAACGGTTTAAAAAAGCTATTGGTTGGAAAGAGAAATCTAAATTCAAGCTAAAGGCTAAGGTTAAAAAAAGCTCTGGAGAAAATGGGCCGAAGCCCAAAAAATCATCCAGTAAATCTAGAAATAAACCTTCCAAACCACCTAGCAAAGCTAAGTGATGCTGATGGTATTACGTGTTCTCTAGTGACCAGAGGCTCTCCTTCCTACTTATACGGTTTTCTTCTTCTAATTTTGCTAGGTGTGCCATGAGGGACATTTTTGCTATCGGATGTAAAAATACAGGTACATCATCGTAAACAGAGGTGGTAAGTGACTCAATATCACAGGTTGTAAGTGTGGGTATACGCTCTAATACCTTTTTTTCGCGCTTTAATCGGTGGGCTATAGTACCTTCGATAATTTCTAGCGGTTTGGCGAGTATGCCTCCGTGAGCAGGGGCCAAATTATCAATTGGATACGATTTTAATTTTTCTAGAGACGCCAAATACTGCACCATATTCCCATCAGGTGGACTAATGACAACGGTGGAGCCGCTCATTATATGGTCACCGGTAAATAGCAGGTTTTCATCGTGTAAGAGAAAGCATAAGTGGTTCGAGGCATGTCCTGGTGTGTGGATAGCTGAGATGGAAAACTCTTCACATGCTAGTTCGCTGCTGTCTTGCCAATGTTGGTCGGGTTGGAAATTTGCGTCTTGACTGTTTCCTGGAGGGGCTGGTTGGCCACAAATAACAGCACCCGTTTTCTCTTTAAGCAGGGCAGCTCCTGGTGAATGATCCAAGTGAGTATGGGTGCACAGTATCCATTGGATTTTCCCTTGTAGAGATTCAGCGGCCTCAATAATGGCATCGATGTGTTTTGGGTTTGCGGGACCGGGGTCGATAATGGCTATCTGTTGGTTACCTATTAGATAACTATTGGTACCGGTCCCCGTCATCATTCCTGCGTTGTTAGCGACAACCCGGTGAACTAAACGGGATAGATTGACAAGTTTTCCTGGCATGAATTCAGACATGTTGATTACCTATACCTCTAGTTAAGGTGTTTATTGAAGAACGCATAATTTAGGTAATGTGGCAAAGGAATGCAAGAGTGAAGAGGGGGGGATGTATGGCGTTAAGATATTGGTCTACACTTTTGTGAATGCTCTTTGGTGAGCGTCTAGCCTGCACAAGGTTCACAAGGAGTATGTTCGAGCGCAATGGACAAATTATTAGTACTTGAAGATTCACAATCGTTTTCTGCTATTTTATGTTCAGAAATCGAGTCAATGTATGCTATTAAAACTGTGCCTGCTTACAGTCGTGAAGAAGCTGAAAATATCCTGAAGAATAACAAGGGGGAGTTTTTTTTAGCAACCATAGACCTTAACTTGCCGGATGCTTCGGGTTGCCAAGCTGTTGACCTGGTTTTGGGGTATGGGGTACCTGGAATTGTGTTTACCTCGGAACTGAATGAAGAATTACGTTTAACCTTGCTCAACAAAGGTGTTTCTGATTATGTGCTAAAGCAAGGTGCTTATAATATTGATTATTTGATTAGAACAGTAGGGAGGTTATGGCGTAACAGGTTGTTGAAAGTGCTGGTTGTTAATAGTGATGATGTTGAGCGACGCTGGTATAGAGATAACTTAAGTACTCAGCAAGTACAGGTGCAATGCGTTGATTCTCCAGAGGAAGCATCACAAGCAATAAGGCAGAATATCAATATTTATGTTGTTGTGGTTGATTACAACGTATTAGGAACAAGTGCGTACCGTTTAGTATCCAATATTAGAAATGATTTTGTAGAGCGTGACATTCGCGTTATTGGTGTTTCAAGTGAAGATAATACATCATCAGTACACTTTCTTAAAAGTGGTGCTGACGATTTTTTACGCCGTCCGTTTTTACCTGAAGAGCTTTTTTGCTTGGTGAATAGGAACTTGGATTATCTTGAGCATCTTCAAGAGTTTAAACACTTAAGCGACCAGAAACAAAAGCTATTGGGTATGGTTGCTCATGATGTACGTGGTCCGGTGGGGAATATTGCGACTGTTGCCAAATGGTTGGCGCATAAAGATGTGCCACCTCAGCGCCAAAGTGAATTCATTGACCTGATTGTAAAGTCTAGTGAAGATGTTCTTGAACTGTTAAATAGTTTGTTGGATATGACGGCGATTAGCACAGGTAAGGTGAAGTTGAATTGTCAGAAAATACCGTTAGCCCCTTTGGTTCGAGATAGGCTAACTTTTTTTGGTATTGCCGCTAAAGCCAAGGGTATTGAAATAGCGACATTCCTAGAAAATGATGTGGAAGCTTATGTTGATGATAAGCGCTTTTCGCAAGTTATCGATAATTTAGTGAGTAATGCGCTGAAGTTTTCCCCTCGAGGGGGGCGTGTTCTTGTTGAATTATGCCACTCTGACGGCATGTCAAAATTAGTGGTAAAGGATAGTGGAAAAGGCATTCCAAAGGGTGAGGAGCAATATTTGTTCTCGGATTATTCACGTTTAAGCACTGTACCTACAGGGGGCGAGATTAGCACAGGGCTAGGGTTGTCAATCTGCAAGAGCCTTGTTGATGCTCATTTTGGGGAGGTTTATGTCGATCAAGATTATCAAGATGGCGCCGCCTTTGTGGTGTTGGTCCCTAGGAGCGTTGGTATACCTTAGACACTCCTTATAACTAGCTTGTTTGAAATAAGTACAATTTGGCGTAATAAGCATTTTTACGCTATACATAATAGTGTTAGTGGATAATATTCATTCGTTATAGCGGGCGTATCAATGTCAATTTGGTCAGAACTAATTACAAGTCATTTAAAAACACTTAAGGCTAGCTGTACTGATGATGTACTGAAATTTATGTTGTCTGAAGCGTCGATGGTGAGGGACAAGAATGGCAGGGTGACCGCGAATGGGTTAGGCGATATGTTTATCTATTTGGAAACACTGGAAAATTATCTAGGAACTTTATATAGAGACCGTGCAGAATATGAGTTTGAGCAGATTATCGCGAAAGGCTGGACGCACCCAGAAGATTTAGATGTATTAACCAAGTCCTTAGAAATGGAAATGGAACAAAAAATCGCATTAAACGATAAGTTAAATGTAATGAGTAAAGACTTAGCTGCGGCAAAGCATTCAGCAGGTATCGCATCGAGCGCCAAGAGCTCTTTTCTCGCGAATATGAGCCATGAGATTCGAACACCTATGAACGGTATTCTCGCCAGTTCTGAATTGTTAATGGATACTCAATTAGATGAGGAGCAGTCCGAGCTTGGTGGTTTGATTAATCGGTCAGCAAATTCATTATTAACCATACTTAACGACATATTGGACCTGTCTAAAATAGAAGCAGGCAAGTTCACATTTGAAAAAGTCCCGTTTAATTTGCCGGAAGCCATTCGGGATGCTTGTGATTTAAACAGTACTCATGCCGCAAATAGTGAAATTACGATTGATTTGGATATCGAGGATGGCACACCAACGGTATTGCTTGGTGATCCGACTAGAATACGCCAAGTGTTGATGAATTTGATTGGAAATGCCATTAAGTTTACAAAACAAGGCCGGGTGGGTGTGGGTGTTGGCTATGACTGCATTAATGAATCGCGTTATAACGTGATCATTGAAATTAGTGATACCGGTATTGGTATTCCAAAAGATAAAATCGAAAAGATTTTTGAGGATTATGAGCAAGCATCCGAATCAACGGGACGAGAGTACGGTGGTACAGGGTTAGGGTTAACTATTTGTAAAAATCTGATCGATATGATGAATGGAGTGATTGAGGTTGAAAGTGAAGAGGGCAAGGGTGCTTCTTTTACAATCACTGTTCCATTTGATATCGCGAATGAAGCGTCTACTTCTGAAATTAAGAAGCAAAGTGATGTGGGTTCACGGGATTATAAGAAAAAGGTTTTGGTTGCAGAGGATAATGTTGTTAACCAACGTGTTGCACAAAAGATGTTGGCTAAACTTGGCGTGGATGCCGATATTGTTTTTGATGGTGAGGCTGCCGTTGAAGCTGCCAATAACCGTGTTTACGATTTAATAATGATGGATATTGAAATGCCGGTGGTGGATGGACTTGAAGCTACTGCGATTATACTGAGCGGTACGGGGCCGAATGCAAACACGCCCATATTAGCACTAACGGCAAGTGTTATGGCAGAGGATAAAGAGCGAATTTTTGATGTGGGTATGAAAGGTGTTGTGGGTAAACCAATGAATCTGAAAACGTTAATGGATGAATTGGATCGCTTTTTGACAGTCTAATGTTGAAATATGGTCTTGCTGGCAGGATTGAAGTCACAGTTTGTACGTGATGTTCGTAGCGGATTGATTTTATTAAATGTCCAGGTTGAGGAGTTGATGTCTGGACAGGTTCTTTTTTGTTTTATTTCAATGTGTTATACGATTTTGTGAAGTGGGGTGTAAGTTGCAAGCCTGGAGGTTTGCGGTATTATTTAAGCAAGAGCTTTTAAGTAGTAAAATAAAAGTAAGACAATAAAATTAGGCTGATAAAGTTGGTGCTTAGTGCTGAATGGGTGTGAGGATATGTCTACGAATGTGTTTGCTAACATAGCAGAACAAGATAGCGGCTCTTGCCAGGGCGACCTTAGTTATATCGGGTTTGGTGATATGCTGTTGTTTCGAGACGTTGATATTGCGCCACTTGAAACCTTGTTAGAGCGTTGTCGTCTTGTATCGTTTGTTGCGGGTGATCTTTTGTTAGACCCGAGTAAAGGCAATGAATTTTTTTACTTAATCCTTGATGGCGGCGTTTCAATTTATTTAGATAATCCATCGGATAAACCAGAGGATAAAGCAATTGCAATGTTATCCGTTGGGGAGTGTGTGGGAGAAATGTCGATGTTTGATGGCAAGAACCCTTCTGCTTTTGTGCAAGCAAATGACAGTGTCAGGGTACTTGCAATGGATAACAGTACATTGTGGGAAATGATTGATTTATCCCACGGTCTGGCGAGAAACTTGTTGTATCTTTTGTCTAAAAAAGTACGAATGGGTAATGGAGCGGTTACCGATAGCATTCAGCGGCAAGAAAAACACAAAAAAGCAGCGACCTGTGACTCATTGACGGGTCTGCATAATCGGCGTTGGTTAGATGAGTTGCTGTTGCGCCTGAAAGGTAAGGCGTTAGGTGATTTGTCGCCTTTGTGTTTGATGATGTTGGATATTGACCATTTTAAGAAGTTTAATGATAACTATGGGCACCAAACAGGGGATGAGGTGTTAAAAAAGGTGGCTTCTGTTATGCAGTACCGATTAAGACCGAACGATATGGTGTGTCGATATGGCGGAGAGGAGTTTATCGTTATTCTTCCATCATCATCGATGGCTGCAGCTAAGCGCATTGCTGAACGATTACGAGAGGGGATTGAAGAAGAATCGATGATGCATAATAACCTGCCTTTATCCCCCGTAACGATCTCGATAGGCATAGCTCAATGGGAAGAGGGGCAGCAGATTGACCAGTTGATTGCAGATGCCGATGCTGCACTTTACCAAGCGAAAGCGCAGGGGCGTAACCAGTATTGTTGCGCTAGTTAGGGACGAATATCGCTAGGGTGTTAGCAGCAGTTAAGATTTAACACCGATTAAGGTTTTAAAACCCATTTGGTCACAAAGTTAACCCATGAACGAGGGAAGAAGCGGGGTAGAATCGTCATTATCGCATTCATTAGACCGGGTACTTCGATTGCTTTTCGTTTTTGCATGGCTTTCACCGCAGACCTGGCCGCTTGGGCTGATCCCATAATAGGTGCTTTTCGCATCAAAAATATATTGGTCGTACCAGCGTGTTGATGAAACTCCGATGAGACGGGTCCAGGGCAGAACACGGTTACACTTACGCCTGTACCCTTTAGCTCACAACGGATAGCCTCGCTAAACGATAAAACATACGCTTTTGACGCATAATAAACCGACATGTACGGACCAGGAACAAAGCTTGCGGCGGATGCAATGTTTAAAATTTTACCCAACCCCCGTTTTACCATGCCTTGAGATATGAGTTTGGTCAGCTGCGTTAACGCGAGTACATTTAGCTGAATCATATGTTCGTCATTTTCTGTGGGTTGTTGAGTAAAAGGACCCCAATATCCAGCGCCTGCATTGTTCACCAAGATATCGATAGGGATATTGTCTTTCTCAAGTTGTTGATAGACGCGATTAGCTGCTTTTGGGTTCGCCAAGTCAGCGGCGATGACCGTGACAGCAATATCATGTTCCTTTTCAAGAAAACGAGCTAGATGGATTAGGTTTTTCTCTCGGCGGGCAACAAGTACTAGATCGTGGCCTTGATCGGCTAAAATACGGCTGATTTCATAACCAATTCCGCTAGAAGCACCGGTGATAAGCGCTGTCATTAATGCCATGGTGCTCCCTATATTGGTATTGTGGAAGATAAACTCCAAGTGTCCTTAGTATTATATAAAAAAACCGTGGATATCAATGGATATTTTTAGCTAGGTGTCATGAAAACCTAACGATTACCAATTGATTATATTGGTAAAAAACGAAGATTATGCGAGAATTCAGGGCATAGAGAGATCCTGAGATGTGTGTGAAAGCCCCTCACCAGTATTGCTGGTGATTAATAAAGAGATGAATGTTCCCTATGTTGATTGTTGTTTCCCCTGCCAAAAAACTGGATTATGACACCGCGTTGCCGACTGATAATCACTCAATGCCCGAGATGCTCGATAAGGCACAAGAGCTTATCGACATATTGAAGGATTACTCACCGCAACAAGTGGCTACTTTGATGGGGTTGAGTGACAAGTTGGCTGGATTAAATGTTGCTCGTTACGGTGAGTGGGCTTTACCCTTTACTGCACATAATGCTCGCCAGGCTATATTGGCTTTTAAGGGTGATGTATATGCGGGTATGGATGCTTATGAGTTTAAGGCGTCTGATTTCAATTTTGCACAAAAACACCTGAAAATACTGTCTGGATTGTATGGTTTGCTTAACCCTCTGGATTTGATCCAACCCTATCGATTGGAGATGGGGACTAAGTTGGCAAATAATGTAGGTAAGAATTTGTACGAATTTTGGGGCGGCCGTATAACCGATGCGTTAAATGAGGCATTTAGCCATCAGAAAGACAAACAGGCTATCCTGTTAAACCTAGCTTCCACAGAGTATTTTAAGTCGGTAAAGAAGCCACAATTAATGGCAACCGTTATTACTCCTGTGTTTAAGGATGAAAAAGCGGGGGTTTATAAAGTTGTGGGTATTTATGCGAAACGGGCACGTGGGCTTATGGTAAATTATATCGTTAAGAATCGCATAAAAGATGTCGAAGGTATTAAAGCATTTGACGTTGAGGGTTATCGTTATAATCCGGCAATGTCAGATGGTAACGAGTGGGTATTTTCCCGAACGGAGAAAGATAGAGCATGACATTAGAAGAGTTTATCGTTGCGGTAAAACAAGCTCCCGTGGCGTTTTCAGAAACAATGGCCGTTATTGCCTCAAATTATGAATATTCGCCTAAGGGTTTTTATAACGGTTTGGAAGATCGACGTTTTTTTAACGCGTCAGGAACCAATGAGGGTTCCTGTAAGCTGTTTGCCTTTGCTAAGGCCAATGATTTGGATGTGCAAGCAACACTGAATTGTTTTGGTGATTACTATATGGTGGATGTGTTGCAAACCCCTGACGGGCAAGATCATCAAAATATTCGTACGTTTATTGATTGCGGTTGGAAGGGGATTACTTTTGATGGTGAACCTTTAGTAGCGAAGCGCTAATTATGGATACCGAGAAACGTTCAGAAATTTCAATGCCTATGATACGAACGCTTCTAAGCTCCTTAATGCAGCAAGGTATTGATGCGGATCGTTTCTTGGATGCGCTAGGGTTAACCCATCAAATCATTGACAGTACAGAGAACCGGATAGATATATCTGTATATGATCGAGCGCAAGAGATTGCCGTAAAAATGTTGGATGATCCTGCTTTGGGGTTGCATATGGGAGAGCAGACAAACCCAAGTTCTTTGGGGGTGTTAGGGCATATGTTGATAACTGCTGCGACAATTTCTGATGCTTTCCAGCTATTTTTTAAATACCATAGTTTAATTAGCGACGCAGAGCCTTCATCGATTCATGTTGATGGGGAGCATGCAATACTTACCTATAACTACCCAAGCTCAACGCCTTTAGGTAATAGGGTTCGTGCCGAATTTGGTTTAGTACAAATAGCACGTATGGCAAAAAATGTTATCAGTGCAAAAATGGATGCCGTTGAGGTGAGATTTGAGCATCCGGAACCCGATTACGTGGATGAATATCAACGAATATTTGGTGCGCCGGTATGTTTCGATTGTGAGAGCACGCAAGTGATCTTTGCTGCAGATTTATTGGATGAAAAGCTGTTGCATGGAGATGAGTCTGTTCTTAGTTTGTTAAAAGAAGAGGCGGATAGGCAGTTATTGTCACTGAATCAAGATGGTAGCATCGCGGATAAAGTGGAAAGTTTATTACTGGCCCATATTCAACAGGGGAAGCCAAGTATTAACAAGGTTGCCGAATATTTTCATATGAATGAACGAACGTTGAGGCGCAAGTTAGAATTACATGACACGACATATTCTGAGTTGTTGACTCAGGTACAACGCAAAGTGGCTTGTAGAATGTTGGAAAATCTCAATATACCTATCGAAGATATTGCAGAGAAGTTGCGTTTTTCAGAGACAAGTGCCTTTTACCGGGCATTTAAACGCTGGACAGGGCAAACACCTGCAGAATACCGGGAAAATTGCGATTAGATGCTGCTGATATAGGGGAGGGTTGATTGTTCAAGAGCGGTTAGATGTTGTGATAAGTAGCTGACGTTTTGTTGAAAACCGTTAGCCGCTTGAGATTGAGCTGATTGAGACAAATCAAACGGAGTTATAAAGGGTATGTTGGTTAACTCAATCGCTTGTATCCATTCTGATAGACTTAATGAGGGTAGGTATTTATTTCTTGCGGTATGGATGAATTTTAATGTTTTGAATGCATCAAACCAGGTGAGCATATGGCGATAGAATTCATCCATGGATTTACTTTGCTTGCGGCTATGGGTGATCGCTTTTTCGATACGTAGTGTTAACAGGATGTCATGAATTTTTTTAGGTACTTCTGCATCCACTTCAAGACCAGTATCAACGTAAGCATTGATTAGTGATTCTGCTAAGGGTTGGTTGTATACCCTAGGAATGGCGGTTAGCCACAATTTAAGCCATTCAAAGCACATCGGGTGGTATAGTGTAAATTCATTTTCGATACTATCCAGTTGTTGGATACGTTGTACTGCTGGACCTGTTCCAAACGGAACTCTGTGAGAGGCTCTGTCACTGAGTGTGATAGCAGGTTTTTCTATGGAAAGCACCACGCCTGTTTTAGCTATTTTGTTAAGTAAATAAAAATCTTCACCCGCATCTCTTTTCGGAAAACCTCTATTTGCCGCATAGTGGAATGCATGAATTGCGAGGGTGCTACCTACGGAATGAAAACCCCAGGGTGATTCCGCCCAGCGCAATCCTAAGACATAATAGCGTAAAGACATCTCGTATAACGTAGCAGCAATACTGCTTGTATTTGGTTTTTCATTAGGCGAATCAATGGAAATATTGGTGTGCTGAAAAGGGAAAATATAGCCAGAACAGCTTTTACGTTGCTCTGAGGTATATTGTTTTACTAAGGGAGGAAGTTCAAAGTAGTTATTGGGCAATAAGGCATCTGCATCGGTGGAAAGAAAAAATGGATTTGTTATTTGGTGCTGAGAAAATAACAGTAAGGCTGAATCCATACCTAATTTCCGGGCATAGCCAACGCCATGAACAAATGTATCTAAGGGGTTATTCTCATTCCAGTCAGTTATGTTCCAAACTAACCAGTGTGCATGAGGTGTCCGTATCAGCTGTGCTACTTTATCAGTAGTACTTTGCCAGCTAATCTGCCCCAGACTTAGAAGGTACTTTTGGGCCTCTAAGGTATTGCGACGTTGCTGAGGGCTGCATGTTTTTGCACAGTTTAGAACCAGAATAACTAACGTGTTGTTGGTCGCTTGATTATTAAGGCGTTCAATAAAATGTGTATTTTCATCAAAGACAGGGATAACAACACAGCGTTCAAACGTCGTATTGCTGGGGAAATTATCCAACCAAGGTGATAGTTTTTCGGCGTAATGCGCCAAATACTTTGAAATCACCTTGGTGGTTTTCATAATTACAGTCGGAGTCTTGGTTGTTGAGTTGCATTAAAGGGGGTGTTGGTGCGCTTTAGTGCGGCTGAGTGAGCGCTTGTTTGGCAATCTCTGGAGCCTTTGCAATATCATCTCCAGATAGCTTGGCGATACTTTCTAAGGCTTCGCGTACTTTTTGATAATCACTACCAATAAGACCAAACTGCTCAGTAACGGCTTTATCAATAGCTTGAAAAACCTTGTCATAAGCAAGGTCAGTGGATTCTTTGTCTGATTGATTAATTGCGTTCAAACAGGCTTTTGCAATGTTTATGTAACGTTTGTTTTTACTGCTCATGATGGGCTGCTGTTTTGAAGATTGATGTAGTGGTCGCCGAATTGGTCTCGTAAATTCACTTTTAGCAGTTTTCCTGTTGCAGTGTGGGGTAATTCATCTACAAAAACGACATCGTTGGGTAGCCACCATTTCGCGACCTTGCTTGAAAGATGGTCGATTATATCGTCTTTTGATACGCTTTGTCCTTGTTGTTTTATGACCAGTAACAAGGGGCGTTCATCCCACTTAGGGTGTTGAATACCAATGACGCAGGCTTCTTGAACCGCTGGGTGACCAACCGCAGCGTTTTCTAAGTCAATGGAACTAATCCATTCGCCACCGGATTTGATCACATCTTTGTTACGGTCGACAATTTTCATATAACCTTGTGAATCCAGGGTTGCCACATCCCCGGTGTCAAACCAACCGTTTTCTAGTGCGGTGCTTTCAGCATTAAAATAGCGTTCAATAATCCAAGGTCCCTTGACCATCAAACGACCAAAGGCGATACCATCATTGGGTTGGATTTCCCCGTCATCATTGATGATTTTTAACTGTACCCCAAATACGGGCCTGCCTTGTTTTTGTTGTAATGAGTAACGCTCTTCCTTGCTAATGTTGCCCATTTCTCGAGTATATGCCCCGATAGTACCGATAGGACTCATTTCGGTCATCCCCCATGCATGCATAACAAATGCGTCATGGTCTTCATCGAAACTTTGAATCATGGAACGCGGTGCTGCAGAGCCCCCAATAACGATATTCTCGACGCTATTTAGTCGGATGCTGTGTTCTTTAAGGTATTGTAATAGCCCTAGCCAGATGGTTGGAACGCCCAGTAGCAAGGTAGGTTGCTCTGCTTCGATCAGTGTTGCTAGTGACTCACCATCTAGCGCTGCTCCAGGGAAAACAAGCTTGGCTCCTGACAGTGTTGCGGAATATGGGGTGCCCCATGCGCAAACATGAAACATGGGGACGACAGGCAATAGTGTAGATCGACTTGATATTGAAAGGGCTTCTGGTATCGCGCTGGCAAATGCATGGAGTAAGGTGGATCGGTGAGAATATACGACACCTTTAGGGTTACCTGTGGTCCCTGAGGTATAACATATGGCGGCCGCTGTTTCATCGTCTAGTTGTGGCCAATCATAAGTTTCTGAGGCATCTGCTATGAAGGTTTCATAGCAGATGACACTACAAGGTCCCTCGGTTAGTGATGTAGCGGGCATATGGTCAGAATCTGCCATGATAACAATGGTTTCGACGCTGGGGATTTGGGTCTGTATTGTTTCTAGAAGTGGGATAAACGTAAGGTCAACAAATAGCATGCGATCTTCTGCATGGTTGATGATATAGACAAGTTGCTCGGGAAATAATCGAGGATTGATGGTATGGGTAATAGCGCCCATGCCGGAGGCTGCGTAATAGATTTCATAATGACGATAGCCGTTCCATGCTAGCGTACCTATTCGGTCACCTTGGTTAATACTTGAATGTGTTAAGGCATTAGCGAGCTGTTTGCTTCGTCGGTTGGCATCTTTGTAGGTATATCGATGAATATCACCTTCTAGGCGTTGGCTAACAATTTCGCTAGTGGGGTAATATTTTGCCGCGTGCTCGATTAAATCTGAAATAAGTAAGGGATGGTTCATCATGTTGCCGTTCATCGATAGCTCCTTTTGAATCAGTTTTGAAAGCATAATGTAGGACTTTCGGTGTTTTAGTGCAAACCGTCTATACTTTTATTAATTATATTTGTCCATTTGTTGATCGAATAGTTAGTTGTTGTTTTTAAAGTACTTCTAACGATATTGGGATTTCCTTATTCATGAGTGATGTCGATAAAGAAAGCGAGATACAGAGACTAAAGCGTTGCCTTGAGCAAGAGATTGCGTCTCGTAAAGCTGCGGAAAAACGCCTCGATGAAACATTGACCGAATTAACAACGATTAATAGCGCCTTAGAGCAAAAAGTGAACGAACGAACGCGCGAAGCATCTGAGGCTCGTGATGCAGCATTAAATGCCAGTCAGGCCAAGAGTGAATTTTTAGCGACAATGAGCCATGAAATTCGCACGCCGATGAATGCGATTATTGGGTTTGCTGAATTGCTTCTTAATGAGTCAATGGATGAGCGGCAGCATCGCTTTGTGCAGCGTATTGACACTTCAGGTAAAGCGTTACTTCAAATTATTAATGATATTTTAGATTACTCTAAGATTGAGGCGGGTAAGCTTCAAATTGAGTTGATTCATTTTAACTTTTTCGAACTTATGGATCAGATGCAACATTTGTTTTCTCAGCAAGTTGAAAGCAAAGGTGTGGACCTATTGTTTGATATTGATAGTGATATACCTATATCGGTGGAAGGAGACCCGTTACGTATAGGTCAAATTGTTACTAATTTAATCAGTAACGCGCTCAAGTTTACGGATTCTGGCACGATTAAAGTGACGGCCAAGATACAAAAGAGTTTTGATGGACGTGTTGTCGTTGAGGTGTGTTGTTCTGACACAGGTATTGGGATTCCTGATGGAGCACAAAAAAAATTGTTTAGCTCGTTTACACAGGCCGACAGCTCAACGACACGCAAATTTGGCGGAACTGGGTTAGGGTTAAGTATTTGTAAGAGCCTGACAGAAATGATGGGTGGCGGCATTTGGTTAATGAGTCGTGTGGGAATGGGGAGTTCATTCTTCTTTACTATCGATCTTAAGGTGTTGGATGCAAAAGAAAAGGCGGCAGGTGAAGCGGCATTACATTCTTTGGATGATGTTTCATTTCCTGAGTCACGTATTCTGTTGGTTGAAGATAATGAAATTAACCAAGAACTTGTGAAAGAAATGCTTAAGGAGGTTGATGTTATTCCTGATGTGGCATTTAACGGTCTTGAGGCGGTAGAAAAGGTAAAACTAAAAAAATACGACTTGGTGTTTATGGATATACAAATGCCATTGATGGATGGTTTACAGTCGACTAAACGTATTCGCGAAGAGTTTTCTAATGATGAGTTAACGATAATTGCAATGACGGCCAATGCGTCTCCAGAGGATCGTGAAAACTGTATATCCGTAGGAATGAATGACTTTCTTAGTAAACCCATTAATCATCGTTTGTTAATTGAAACGATGCAGCGGTGGTTGATGAAAGAGACGGTAACTGAGGTGACGACTGAAAGCCTGGCTGAAAGTGACAATGTTGAAAGTGACGATGCTAGTAATGACAACGGGATAATCAGTGACATTGAACAAAGTGAAGAGCAGGTATATGTCAGCGTAGAAATCATCCCCGAAGTCACCGTTGGAGTAAATAAGATAGAAGCAGTGCCCCTTCAGAAAAAACCACCTATTTATACGAGATTAGATTATAAGAAAGCACTGGCTATGATGGGAGGAAAAGTCTCGCTTCTGAACAAAATGTTAATGATGTTTGCAGATAAATACAGCTCTGCGGATTTACATTTAAGCGAATATATTGCTAATAAAGAATGGGTTGATGCACAGCGTTTTGCCCATACTGTTAAAGGTATTTCTGCCAATATTGCTGCTGATGAGCTTGCAAGTATTAGCGGTAGGTTAGAAACCGAGTTAAAGCACATTGTGCAAGGCAAGTCTTCAGTAAAAAGTTTTGATGATGAACTGCTATTGTTTAGCGAAGAGCTTAAAAAATTACTTGCAGAAATCATCGCCTAGTTTTTGACATCACTAAAATGGACGCTTCAAAGCTCCTCTCCAAATTAACTCCCCAAAGAGGTATAAAGGTTCAATATGTCTGTGTTTTGGATTGTTCTACCGTATTTATTGACTTTTCCCCCATCTACTAATATATAAATACTACACGAGACTGGTGGGTTCTGCTGTCAGTTGGTCGTTTGTTGTTGAAGGGGTGAGGTATGGGAATCAGTTTTCAGGCAAAGGTAGTTAATGCAGGTTTACGGTTTATCGTTAAGCCAGTGGTAAGTCGAACACGGTTAACTGAAGCTATCATGTATGTTGCTAAAGGTGGTTTTGACATTGCCTCGGCGTTAAGTTTGCCTGTGCCATCCATTGTTGATCCTGAGCGTGTTGATGTTGATGGTGTTCGGGGTGAATGGGTTGATATTAGTAGCCATATCAACCATGGTCGGGTGATGTTGTATTTACATGGGGGTGGGTATTTTTTTGGATCAGCGCATTCACATCGCCCCCTGATATGGCGTTTCTCGGCGTTAAGTTCATTAAAAGTATTAGCACTAGATTACCGGCAGCTACCAGATTTCCCGTATCCTGCGCCGCTAGAGGATGCAATAACCGCCTATCGGTGGTTATTAAAACAGGGGTATAAAGCAGAAAATATTGTGATAGGGGGGGACTCTGCGGGTGGTAATTTAACCCTTGTAACGTTACAAAAAATAAGGGAACAGAGTTTGCCGATGCCATCATGCGCTGTTTTGCTATCGCCTTGGGCTGATTTGTCGTGTAGCGGTGAATCGATAGAGTTTAACCGTCATCGGGACCCGATGATCCCGAGTGATTTATTGAGGTTTCTATCGAAGCGTTACGTCGGGGATAATGACCCCCAAGATCCGTGCCTATCTCCTGTTCATGGGGACTATAGAGGGTTTCCACCGATGCTGGTTTACGTTGGCACTACAGAGGTATTGTTAGATGACGCCCGACGTGTTGTTGAGAAAGCAATAGAGGCTGGAGTGTATGTGGAGTATAAAGAATGGGAAAAAATGCCCCACGTATTCCCTATATTAGCGACCTATTTGCCAGAAGGGAAAAGGGCTGTAAAGATGATGTCGACATTTATTAATGAGCATTTGGGGCGGGTTGCTAAGCAACGGCCAACAATTGTTAAATATTGATAAATGATCGTTCTATAATTTGATATTCGATTTGCTAGGCGGTATAAGTGTGGTGAAAATCACGGCAGCAATCTAGCGCGACAACGGCTGTTAGCCAGATTAAACATAATATTTTTTGGAAAAGCTATGAAGTTGAAATTATTGGTATGTTCTATATTGCTAGCGTCTAGTAGTACAGCGTTTGCGGGTGAAGGTGAAGCAACGTTAAACTTAGGCACAGGTGTAATGGTGTTTGATGACGACCGTAATCTGGATAACGGTACAATTGGTTCGATAGGGCTGGAGTACGGTTTCACTGAGAATGTTGCAGCTGAGATTTCATATTTGCAAACAAGTCCGGATGTTGAGAATGGTGGTGGACATGTCGATGTTCGTGAGGCACGTATTGACGGTTTGTATTATTTTCTGTCAGAAGGTCGTTGGTTACCTTATGCGGCTATAGGCGCCGGTACTGGGAGATTTGCTTTAGATGGCGGGTCGTTTACCGAGAATCAGGTGAATTTAGGTGGCGGTATACGTTTTGTTGCCAATGAGCTGTTATCGCTTCGGGCTGATTTGCGAGGAATTCACGGAGATGAGGACAGCGATACCGATGTAGCTTTAACGATCGGTATGAGTTGGACGTTTGGAGATGGTAATACTCTTGGTAACAAAGGCCGTGCAAGTACGATAACCCCTGTTCGCCAGCCAACCCCTATAGAAAAAAGTGTTGTTAAAGAAACAGTTAAAGAGGCAGTTGTTGCACAAGTAGTTAGGGCGCTGGATAGTGATGGTGACGGCGCTGTTGACGCTAATGATAAATGCCCAGGTACGGCAAAAGGCGTGAAGGTGAATAGTACCGGATGTAAAGTCAAAACAGTTGCTGTTGAGACAATTGAGCTTGATATTAAGTTTCCAACCAATTCATCTGTTGTGCGTGCTGAGTATATGTCTGAACTGAAAAAAGTGGCAGATTTCTTGACTAAGCATATAGATGTGGTTGTAAATATTGAAGGACATTCAGATAGTAGAGGCAAAGCTAGTTATAATAAGTTGCTTTCGCAGCGTCGTGCCACATCGGTTAAAACAGCAATCGTTAAACAGTTTGCTATAGACGTAAAGCGTATTAATGCTATTGGTTACGGTGAAGAAAAACCTGTGTCTTCCAATGACACGGCAGATGGTCGACAAAAAAATCGCCGAGTTATTGCCGTTATGCAGAAGGAAATTATTGAATAGCATTATTGCTGTGGGTTGTAGCTGATTTATAGAACTTAGCTGTATGCATAGGTCAATATAAAGCCCTCTTTTCGTAAGGATAAGAGGGCTTTATATTGTGAATTGAACTAACCTTAAAGCACGAATTGATTTAGGGTGTAACGATGAAGCGAATATTGATTGTAGATGACCAGCTGGTGATGAGGAATATGTTTAAAAGCATCTTGTCGGGTCAAGGTTATGAATTAACGCTATCTGTCGATGGTCGGGAGGCGTACAGTTTAGCGACATCGTCAGTATTCGATATGATCATAACGGATTTACACATGCCGCATTTGGATGGTATTCAATTGACCGCGAAGCTGCGATCTTTACAAGCGTATCAAGGTAAACCCATTCTTATCGTCAGTACGGAGAGTGCAGCTAAAAAGAAAGTAGAAGGAAAGGCTGCGGGAGCTACGGGGTGGATTGTGAAACCTGTAGGCAGTGATGTGTTACTACCTGTTGTTAAGAAATTGCTTGCTTGATCAATTTCGCTTTTAACGCCTATATTCGGTAAAATCCAAAATAGAGCCACTAAGCGTTTATGCACGTGAGCTTTGGGTGGTTTTTTGCGTTAATGGATAGGGGATGAGGTTTGAGTGACGATGTATCGAATGTATCAAATGGATTGCTAGAAGGTGGACCGTTAAAAGAACTATTGGAAAACGCTTGGAGCAACCGGCAAACGTTATTTCAGCAAGCCAAGCAAGAGGGTAGCGATTGTTATCGGGTTTTTCATGGGGCAGCTGAAGGTATTCAGGGGCTCTCAATTGATTGTTATGGCCCACAGCTATTGGTTCAAAGTTTTCACCACTCAGTGCCATCATCGCAATTCTTGGATATCGAGGCATTTTATCGTGCGAAATTGCCAGATTTAAAAAATGTCGTGTACCACGATAGAAGTGCAAAAAGCTCACGGCGTGACAGTAATGATACTTACGAGGTTTCTGACGCGATAGAGGGGGCTGAATTAGGCGTAGCATATCAAGTGGACGTGAAGCGCCTTGGTCAGGACCCGTTGCTGTTTTTGGATATGCGAGTGGGGCGACAGTGGATACTTGATAATGCTAAGGGGAAGTCAGTATTGAATTTATTTTCATATACTTGCGGTATTGGAACCTGCGCAGGGAAAGCTGGCGCTAAAGCCGTGTGGAATATTGATTTTTCAGAGTCTGCATTGGCAGTAGGTGAAAATAACGCATTAATTAATGGCCTAGATTTGGGCGCAATGCGTTTTATTTCATCGGATTGTTTCCCCGCTCTAAAGCAGTTAGCAGGTATTCCTATCAAAGCGCGGCAGAAACGTTTAAAGAATGGCCGAATGGCAAAAGCATCGTTGCCGTCATATCCATCGTTGCCTAAGAAACAGTTCGATATTGTTTTTATGGACCCTCCCCGTTGGGCCAAAAGTGCGTTTGGAACGGTTGATTTAGTAAGGGATTATCAAAGCTTATTTAAACCAGCATTAATGGCAACGAAGGCTGGTGGACAGATGGTGGTATGTAATAATGTTGCAAAGGTTGATAAGGATGTTTGGGCATCTCAGCTAGTGCGTTGTGCTGAGAAGCTTGGGAGAAATATTGAGATAGAAGAGGTGCTTGTGCCTTATGAGGATTTCCCAAGTTTTGATGGGAATCCTCCATTGAAAATCTTAGTGCTACGCGTATAAAGGTTTGAGGTTTAGTTGGCTTCTTCTTCGAGTTGCAAGGGCATAAACTCAATGACAACACGCTGGTTTTGCTGAGCCATATCGTTCCATTTCTTTGCGGAATATTCAGGACCTTTTTCTGGGTAGTGTACAGATGGTGTGCTTAGGCCTGCGCTGGTTAAGGTTATGCGTAAGTCATCATCATATTGGCGTTCAAATTTGGCCATGAAGTTGTCAAACTGGACGGTTTTTTCTAACCCTAAAACTTCAGCTTGCTGTTCGGTTCTTCCGTTGATTGTGCATTCTGACATTGTTTGTTGTTCAACCGGCAGTTCAGGGTCGCCGACTTCATTTGCGATTAAACAAAATTCTCCGAGATGACTGGTTAAGTTGATTGAGCCTTTGAAGCCGGCTGTGTGAAGCTTTTCGGCGGTTGATGTTAGTAGGCCTGCAATATTTTTATTAAACGGTTTTTCATTCCACAAGAACTGATTTTTTCGATTGAGTGCCCACTGTAAGTTGGCGACCCATTGATCTAAATGAAGTTGTTTTTTGTACAGGTTATTCGTTAACTCACCTTCTAGTGATGATTTTTCAGACTCTGATTTTGCACCTTCAACGGTGATAGATTCTTTGAGTGTTTGATTGGTGTTTTTTAATTGTTTTATTTCGGTGGTTTGTTGAGTGGTGGTGACGCCAAGAGCAATGAGAATGATGATGTTGATGATGATGAGGGTGATTTTTGTACCATCGGAGAACTTGCTAAAGAAGCCTGCGTTTTCTTGGGTTTCCTTAATAAACACAGCAAGCGACTCAGAAACGGTATCTATTTTTTGATCTAAAGATTCAAGTAATACTTGAGAATGTTCACTGGACTGTTCCGCTAACTCTTCTCGGTGTTCATCAAGCAACTGCTTCACTTCGTTGGTAAATGATTGGTTTTCTATCGAGCGCTCTGCATCTTTCGTGACTTGCTCCAGGTCTTGCCCTATATCGCTAGCGGTAACAATAGGGGCAGAGGTATCGTTAACAATAGGCAAGACTTCGTTAGGGGTCTGGGTTTTGGATGTTGTAGCGCTTTGAATGGCGGGTTTTTCTGCCTCAGTTACTTCAATGGCACTACTTTTTTGTTCGGTTTGAATGGACTCAGTATTAGGAGGTGCTGAGCGTTGCTTTTTATTGGAGATTTGGCGTGGCAATAATTGCTGGCGTTCAAGTACTTGAATCAACTGTATGGGTTTAAGTTGTTTGGGCAGTACGTCAACAGCACCAAGCGCACGGGCTTGATTCATGTACACGTCACCTTCTTTCGATGTGTACATCATTATTGGTATGGATGCTGTTTTAGGGTCGTTCTTAATGGCTCTGATGGCCTGGAAGCCATCCATTCCCGGCATTGTATGATCCATAAAGACCATGTCGGGTATGTTGTTACATAGATAACCAAGAGCCTCTTCAGCCGACTCAACGGTATCGACATTAATTCCTTGTTCTTTTAGCATTTTGCTCAATACATATCGCGCCATGCGAGAGTCATCAACTACCAGTGCCAGTATGTCAGCCATTGAAGGTTCCTGAAGAGTGCCTGTTTTCTTTATTCGTATCCTGGCATAGGTTTGTAGTGTTCGCCAGTTTCCGAAGGTTGTTTTCTTAGTATATCAAAGGGATACAGCGCTGCTTAGTAGATTTGTCACGTTTTGGTAATGTTGTTAAGAGAATTTGTGGGCTGGTAGCAATAGGTTAGAGAAGGGTTGTTTAATGATTGCCGATTTTGATAGTAAAAAAACCTCTTGCATGAAGCGCCGGGGTAAGTTTGTCGATTTGGTTGTTGTCTGCTGTGAAGATGAATGTATGGGTGGGAGAGGGCGATGTTGCAGGGATCTGTTGGTTTGACGCAGATAATATATGGGCGGCTCGCCGAGCGATAGCCTCACCGCTATCGATAAGGTGTATTCTATTGCCAAGTATATTCTGTATCTCTTGTTTTATCAGTGGAAAATGGGTGCAGCCAAGTATGACGGTGTCTATAGTGGCATTGCTAATGATCTGTACTAGCTCTTTCTCAATGAGTGTTTTTTCAATTGTGTGACCATGTAATTTGCGTTCGGCTTGTGATACAAGCACGTCGCTACCAATTTTTGTAATCTCGTGTTGTGATGCAAACTCTGTAATAAGGTCCAATGTATATTGTCGGCTAATCGTTCCCTTTGTAGCTAATAGTCCTATTTTTCCAGTTTGGGTGATGTCAGCAGCAGGTTTAATCGCCGGAACTACGCCAATGATTGGCGTTCGGGTGATCGCTCTAACCTCATCAAGAATAAGGGTGCTGGCAGAATTACAGGCGATAATGATAACGGCAGGTTGGTAATGACTTTCTAGTGCAGGGAAGAGTGTTTTGGCTCTCGTGAGCAGCGCGTCATCGGTTTGTATTCCGTAGGGGTATAGGCGGTTGTCAGCAATGTAAACAATGGGATGGTGAGGCATTACCTGGGTTACTTCATCGGCAATGGATAGGCCCCCAATACCTGAATCAAAAATGAGAATGTTAGTCAAAAGAGAGTTATTAGAGAGCAGAGGCTTGTTTGTCATGCGAGTGACTATAACACAGCTAGTGATAACACAAGCACAGCAGCGCGAGTGTCCCAAAAGTAAATGGGAGATATCGCACTGTTGTTACGGTTAGCTTACGTCGCTCTTTATAAAACAGTTATAGTGCCGGCTAAATGAGGCTTTTCACCGTTGCTATCTTTAACATGGAATTCAACGCCATTATCATTTTGCTGATATTGAAACTGAACTTGTGCAGGCATAAATACAGGCAACTTGAAGGCAACACTAACTTTGAAAGGGGCGTTTGGAAGAAAACTGTCTAATTCAGCAACTGCACACGCTTTGGACCACATGCCGTGAGCAATAGCACGCTTAAAACCAAATAATTTAGCGGTGAACGCATATAGGTGAATGAGGTTTGAGTCCCCTGATATTCTCGCATACCGTCGACCTGTATTTTCTGCAACAGTCCAGTTATGGACAGCGTCAGCATTAAAGGTGCTAGTAGTTGCTTTTTTCTGTTCCTCAACCGCTGTTTTGCAACGGTAGAGGTTGGTGCTAACGCTTTCCCAGACAAGGTTCCCCGCAATGCTCACCTTGGTTACGATATCGAATTCTTTTCCCTTACCTACGTCAGTAGGTCCTTCTAAATAACACTCGATATCGAGGGCCTCTTGATTTCCTATTGACCGGTATTGGGTGAATTCATTGCGAACATGAACCAAACCAAGCAATGGTAGGGGAAACTCTTTGGAAACTAGTAGTTCCATGTGCAAAGGGAATGCGAGGATATGAGGGTAAGTCGCTGGCATGCATGGCCCTTTGGTGAAGCCACAAAGGTTGCGATATAGTGCAAGTTTTTTCGGTTTGGCCTGAACACCATTTAGTGTCACTGCGAGTGGTGGTAATGCCCCCCCTGTAATGTTGCCGCTTTTTTTGGCGGTGGCTGCACGCAAATACAGACTAAGTGTGGATGAGGGGGTATCGAGTTCTAGCGTAGACATGGCCTTGTTCCTTGAGTTGGGATGGACAACATGTCTAGCAGTATACGCAAATGCCTTGGCGCTGCAATTGTCAGAAAATAAGCAACAAAAGGCGTTAAGGTCAATGCGGTGTTAGAGGTAAGGCTGAGAGGGGTGTTCAGTAAAGTTGTGTTCTTGGGTACCAATGACTATTATAGCTTTTTGTATAAGAAGCCGAAAAAACAACGGGTTAGTGAATAGAGACCATTAAAAGTGTTGTTTTGTTGAAATTTCTTTACAGTTTAGTCACAGCTTGACGGCGCGAGTAATAAGCATGGGTGAATTTACGGATTCTGGGGTATTAATACGGCTTGCTTATCAAGCAATGGATTCTTTGGGGATTGACGCCCAAGAAGTGTTGCAGCGTATTGGTATGAATCAGGCACAGCTGATGGATAAAGAGCTCCGCACGCCTCATTCTGCTCAGCGCTTGTTTTGGAAAACGATAGAGGAGGTTTCCGGTGATCCACGCATTGGCCTGCATCTCGGAGAGCACATTCCAGTATTTAAAGGTCAGGTATTAGAGTATTTGTTTTTGAGTAGTTCTACGTTTGGGGATGGCTTAATCCGGTCGCTAAACTATCAGCGATTATTGTCGGATGTCGTGCAAGCCTCATTGGAAAAGGATGAGCGCGGTACGTACCTTGTTGACCCAACACCACGAAACGCTATAAATCACCTTACAGAAAGTGTCGTTATAGGTGTGCTCACATTCTTTAACTATGTTACTGAAGGTACATTTATCACTAAAGAGATTCATTTTACTCATGATGGTGATGAGAATGATGAAGAGTATCTGCGTATATTTAAATGTCCTGTGTACTTTAATGCCTCACAAATCCGCATTTATTTTGATGACAGTATTTTAGAACATCCATCCCTTCATGCTGAACCTGAGTTATTGGATTTACATGAGCAGTTAGCTAGCCAGCATGTGGCGAAATTGGAAAAGCAGGATTTTATTTTTCAAGTGAATCGTTTGATTGGTGAGTTGCTTGAGTCTGGCCATGCTAATTTGGAAACCGTGGCGGAGAGGTTAGATATAAAACCTCGTAGTTTGAGAACTCGGCTGACGGATGTGGGTACGAATTTTAACCAACTACTTGCAGACTATCGCTGTAATTTAGCCAAGCGATTGTTAGCAAAAACAGATGAATCTATTGATGAAATTGTATATTTAACAGGCTTTTCTGAGCCGAGTACATTTTATCGCGCGTTTAAGCGCTGGGTCGGGCAGACACCGGTTGAGTACAGAAAGAGCCGCAATCAGCTATAACTTTATCACCTTCCCAGAGTCCATGCTATCGTCTGAAATGATGGTTTGGCGTTAAATTCGACGTATAAAAAAGCCTCTGAACAACAATGTCCAGAGGCTTTTTTATACGTCGAATTTAATTAATGCTTAAGCACCGATCAAGTTCTGGCCACATACACGAATGGTATTACCATTGGCACCGGCAGAAGCAGGGCTTGCAAAAAATGCGATGGCTTCTGCAACGTCAACTGGCTGACCGCCTTGCTTTAATGAATTCAAGCGACGACCGACTTCACGAGGAGCCATTGGCATTGCTGCCGTCATTTGTGTTTCGATAAAGCCAGGAGCTACAGCGTTAATGGTAATGTTTCGCTTAGCAAGAACTGGAGCCATAGCGTTAACCATGCCAATAACACCAGCCTTAGACGTGGCGTAGTTTGATTGACCAAAGTTACCTGCAACACCACTCATAGAAGAAACACAAACGATTCGACCACCTTCGTTAAGTATCTCATCGTCTAGTAATGCGGCGTTGATTCTCTCTTCTGAAGAAAGGTTGATGTCGATAACCATATCCCAGAAGTGATCGGGCATTCCGCCAAGGGTTTTATCACGAGTAACCCCTGCGTTATGAACGATAACATCCAAGCCATTGAATTCTTTCTTACAAAATTCAGCGATGGTTTTGGGCGCTTCTGGATCAGTGATATCCAAAGGAAGAACGCAACCATCAATGTGTGATGCCACACGTTGAAGGTCAGCTTCTGCGGCGGGGATATCCAAGCAAATAACTTTTGCGCCGTCACGGGCTAAGGTTTCAGCAATGGCTTCACCAATTCCGCGAGATGCACCGGTAACTAATGCAACTTTACCTTTTAGAGGTTGGTTCCAGTTAAAGTCAGTTGCGTCAAATTTACCTTTGCCAACACGAACAACCTGTCCGTCAACAAATGCAGTACGAGGCGATAAGAAAAAGTGAATAGCAGATTCAGCGAGCTTTTCAGCCGTTTTAGCGACGTATACCAATTGAGCAACGGCACCTTTTTTTCCAACTTCTTTAGCAACAGTACGTACGAAACCTTCCAGTGCTCGCTGTGCAATCTGTTGTGCAGGCTCTTTGCAAGTCTCAGGAGGAAGCCCGAGTACAACGATTCGACCGCTGCTTTGCATTTTTTTCATGACGGGGTGGAAAAAGTCATATAGCGCACGTAGCTGTGTGCTGTTTTCAATACCTGTTGCATCAAATACTAAACCTTTGAATTTAGCTGCTTCTGCATTAGGGTCGATAACGGTTAATTTTAATTCAGCTTTGTCTGCTGCTTTATCAAAAGCATCTTTGCTAGGAGACTCTTGACTTACTTGTACGTGAGCGCTGCTAGCGGCTAGAGATTTACTAATAACATCGCTCAGGCGTCCATTAGCGGCACCACCGATAAGAACATTACCGGTAATAAAAGAAGGCTGTGATTGACAATGACGGTCTAACTCTACCGGTACCGGTAAGCTTACTGCTGTCAGAAGTTGTCTGCCAATGGGAGATGAAAGCAAAGACTGGTAAATATCAGCCATAGTGTAATTCCTTTATCGAGATGGGTAATTGACGGCATCTACGGCGAATAACGCAGTAGAGTGGCCTTCGTGCTGCCATTAATGCTATGGTTGCGCCTGTTGTGCAGCATAGCCAAGGTTTGATCCTAACCGAATGGGTTGGGGGTATCTTAAAGGACTCGCACAGATTTTGGAATTGACCCAGCGTAACTTTGTGCTTGGCGGTGGGGTCAATGTAAGTTGAGTATCAATCATTAGACTAGGCGCTGATTGTGTTCTCGTCTAAAAGTAATCACCTAATTTGATAGGAAGTAATGCCATGAAAGCCGATACAGTAAGAAGAGTTGCCATTATTGGCGGTAACCGT
>MAAC01018175.1_pt1 | contig 75937 bp, 68 predicted proteins | sample 1115981 | NCBI WGS metagenome assembly MAAC01 (sample SAMN04961126, study PRJNA320927) | seawater metagenome | isolation source: sample BD02T64 sea water enriched with oil for 64 days | place: USA:Gulf of Mexico | collected 2013-07-27
CCATCGGTTGCATCATAACCGGTTGAATACACAATAAGATCAACATCAATGACTTGCCCGTCCGTTGTCTCAATACCTGTTTCAGTAATTTCTCGAATACCCTGCTCTTTACTATGAAGCGATACGTTATCCCGACAGAAAGCCGGATACAATGTATTGGATAGTATGATTCGCTTACAACCAATCGTATAATCTGGCGTCACTTTTTTACGTAATACTGGATCCTTTATTTGCTGCTTAATGTGTTTTATCGCTTTTTTCTGAGCGATTGTTTTCAACAAAAAATCAGAATATTTGAATCCCACCACCCGACTTTCTAACGACCAATAAATGACATTTCGCAACGCCTTATACATTGTTTTATTACGTAATAACTTCCGCTGCCATGGACTAAAAATATAATCTTTTCGGGGCAACAGCCAATGAGGGGTTCTCTGAAAAACATGAAGATGCCCTACCTCTTTAGCAATCTCAGGTATCACCTGAGCGGCACTGGCACCACTACCAATAATGGCAACACGCTTTCCGCGATAATCGTAACTATGATCCCAATTATTGGTATGGAAAGACGTGCCTTTAAAAGAATCCTTCCCTTTAAAATCAGGAATAACTGGCGTACTTAACGGTCCCGATGCGTTAACAACAAAACGTGCTTGCAAATCATCCTGCCCTGCAATAGATATTTGCCAGAACTTATCAGCATCATTCCACTGGATTTTATTTACACTGGCATTAAGTTTTGTCTTGTCTCGCAGCTTATGTTTATCAATAACATGAGAGGTATAAGCTTTTAGTTCATTTTGCTCTGCAAACATGCGTGACCAGTCATAAGGCTCAGAAGATATCGAATACAGCGGAGACTGCACATCAACGGCAGCGCCTGGATACGTATTCTGACTCCAGGTTCCTCCCATGAACCCCCTACGCTCCAAAATCAGAAAATCTTCAATGGCATTTTTTCTCAAATTGATCGCTGCACATTGACCACCAAAACCGCTACCAATGATGATGACCTGATAAATTTTCATTCCCTCTACCCCTTCGTATACCTACGAGTTGATTATCAATACATCTGATGACGCGCGTCATCACTTAAAGTCACTTTACTTCTGACGACGCTTGTTGTCAAATACACAAATGAGGAAACAAAATGAAACAAAAAGTGGACGAACGTACGGCGGATTAACCCAAGAACAACGTAAGGCCGCGCGCTACAAGCAGTTTTTGGAAGCTGGGCTAGAGGTATTTGGCACCAGTGGATTTCGCTCGGCGACAGTTAGGCAACTATGTCGCCAGGCAAAACTTACTGATCGTTATTTTTATGAAGCTTTTGGCAGCTTAGAACTGCTCTTGATCGCCGTCTATAAATGCCAAATGGATATCATTCAAGAGCGCGTGATCACGGCAATAACCGAAGTATTACCTAGCCAGGATATACAGCATATTGCCGACGTTGGACTAACCACTTTTTTCACTGGACTAGAAGACCCAAGAATCGCGCAGGTTTGCATGGTGGAATTGGAAGGTGTCAGCCTTGATGTAAGCGATTTATATCACTCATATATTAATAACTTTGCAGATACGTTTTCATCCATGGCAGGCCTTTTCTACCCTTCATGGAAAATTGCTGATGATGAGTGGAAAATACTTGGCATCTCTCTGGTGGGGGCCATGCGCCAAGCTGCAACCTATTGGTTATTAAGCAATTACGCAATGGACAAAAAAGCATTAGTAAAAGCAACAGCAAAAATATTTCTTGGTCTGATAGAACATATTGATAAGGAGCAAGCAACAATGCTGTCCACGTAATAGTCTCCCTCATCACTTAGCTTCCATTTTCTAATGCAGGTCTAACTGGCTACTGTTAATCGGGAAGGGGTAAAGATCCATATAATTCTGTTTAATCGTTTCAACGTTAAACGCCTCTTTGCTTGGACATGATTTGAGTATGCGCAAACGTCGCATCGAAAGGATGCATTAGTCCCATGTTAACCATCTCAGGCAACTGGCTAATTATTTGCTGTGCGACCATCTCTAGCTGGTATTCATCTAACGTATCAATACGAGTGGACATCAAACGTTTTAAATTTCTATACTTGAATTCGACAACGTTTTCATCCATCGGTGGCAACACTACGGAAGACAAGCCATCTACTTCGTCTACGGATTTTTCCTCGACCAACGCCTGCAAGCCATCCATTTTATTATCGATCGTTTGCTCATTTTTTGGAATGTCGGAGGCCTTATCTGACTCACTTCGACTCAACCACCAAGAAACGGTTAATACAATTGCAAGCACAATAGATAAAACCATCCGTAGCATATTCTGATTTAACACTCTATTCCCCTCTTCCATTAACTCAGCTGAAAAAGCCAGACCATAGAACTGGCACCTATTCCCATCGAGATCAATTTTACCCACTGTTCACGATAACCAGTAAAACGCGACACCAAATACAAACCCAACAAACCGCACGCTGCAAATAGCAACTGCCCTAGTTCAATCCCCACATTAAACAGAAGCAAGGCCCAAAGGTTATTATCGGGTGGTAAGCCTAAATCCTGCAAAGCAGCTGCAAAACCTAATCCATGCAACAGACCAATCATGCTACTCACAACAACCGGATACGTTTGCATGACATTTTTTTTGCGGTTGACGGTATTTGAGGAACCCACGAAACATTCACGGGCCATGAACGCTACACTTAATGTGATAAGGATTTCCACAACTGAAACAGGAAATTCTACCGAAAAAAATGAGACCAATATCAACGACACTGAATGACCAATGGTAAAACCAGTGACAACCAATAAAAGCTGGCGGGGTTTCTGAAAAAGCAATAGAAAACAAAGTACCACCAACAAATGATCATAACCTTCAATAATATGCTTAAAGCCAATAGGTAAAAAACCGGATGCCTGCACCGATTGCACCATAGCAACATCACCCTTTTCAAACTGCTCCAAATAAATGGGATTCGATTGGCTCAATTGTTCCACCACCGGTTCCCCGGCTAATTGCAGCCTGACAATTAGGTGCTGATCATCTGGAATCCCTTTGATTTCGACCCAGGGTAACGCGGCAAATATCGAACCTTTATCGCACCGAGCTTGCCAACGAAAGGTTCGCTCCACATCACGCAAAGCATTTTTCTCATGACCAGAAATAGAACACGTATCAGGTACGCGAGGTTCAATCTCTTTCAGATCCACTTGTTTACTGGTAAATCGAAACAAGAATTGATACTCACCTTCACCGCTTTCCGTAATATTAAGGTACCCAAAGTTAAGATCGTGAGCATTCACATTGGCGGAAAAAATTAATAACACCAAAGTAATCGCTTTAACAAGCCGGGAACCTATCATTGAAAAATCAAAGATAACCATCAAATTAATCCGTGATCTTAACTTGATATCGCTGTTTAACGGCCTCTACCGCATCACGTCGACTCGCAGATCTATTAGTTTCGATCAGTTTTTTACGAATACTGTCGCGCACATCGGAAAAGCTTACCTCTTTTGCTTTCGATAAGTTACTTAGCTTCACAACATGAAATCCATAGCGACTTTTAACAGGGCCCTGCCATTGATCAAGCTTCGTTAAATCAAACGTTGCCATACCAAGGTTTTCAGAAAAATTTTCGCCAAAAAATTGTGCCATCTCCTCCTCTGAAATCTGTGTAAATACGTTACCCAGAGGGAATGCCACACTACCTTTTACAGAACCAGCCACACCTTCTATTGATCTACCATCTGCTTTCATTAATTGCTCAAAATGCCTTTCCGCATCTAATAGTTGGCTAAATAACACATGGTAGAGATCAACTTTGGGACGACTAAGAAAAGTCTCTTGATGCGTTAGAAAATAGGCTTCTACATCTTCATCTGAAACATCCTTTGTCGCGCTACCCTCCTCTAGCAAGAACTGCATTTTTTGTATCATGCGTTTTTTAACAACGGCATCACCCACATAGAGCTGTAAGCGCCATGCTTCGCGAAACAGTATCTCTGCATTCACTTCCTGATCGATGATGTTCTGCAGCTCTACTTCAGAGGGCTGCCTCTGATATTGCTTACTAAATTTATCCTTTTGGGCATCCACAAAACGACTGGGTAGCTGGACCACACTGTCAGTTAAATCCTTATCCGTAATATCAGGGACATAGAAATAATAAACCAATGCGCCGATTATACCGAAGTAAACCATGGGCTCTTTTAATAAGCGTTTTAACATGCGATCCAGCCTTTTATTAGTTTAACCAATCGTTATAGGGTGCTATACCAAATAGGTGAACTCCAAGCGCGCTCCTTGATTGTATCGGGCACCTTACCATCACAACAACCGTACAACTCATGACCCGGTGTAATATCACCACACGTCAAACCTTGTTTCTGTAGCTCCGTATTACACTGGCGTTTGCTGTAACGACAGCTATCATTCTCCAATACTCTCGCATAATAAGCCGCATTTTCTGTTGCTTCAAACTCTGGATCTTGCCATACCGTACAAAGATTGCTGTAGCCTGAACCTGTCGGCAAACAGGTGTCTAAGTCCACACTCGCATCCGTAGCACCTCCTGCAATATCAAATACCTTTTCAAGACTTTCTCCACCTTCTTCCCAGACTTTAATCATCTGGATGCGTTGCAAGCTCGTACCTGGATAGGATTCCACACCTGCATCCATTAACGCTGACACCGCAAACTTTGGAGCTTCACCATTGTAACCTGCGTTATTAAGATCCCCTCCCATGGCGACACCGTTATCATAACCTTGCTGTGCAAAATTCGACGACTGGCACATATCATCGTTAAGCCCCCAGCCACTGAACATTCGCAAAATAATACGAGTACCGGACGTCGCATAGGTTTCTCTTCGCTGCATCGCGTCAAACAAAGCGCCTCGCGTATTTTGTGGAGCCCATATAACAGCCAAGCCACCAGGATTATAAAAGCGACCATTCTCAGTTAAATCTAAACCCGTTGTTTTCGTTGGGCTCGTTACCCGCTGCTCAACCGTGGAATCTGACGTTCCATGCGAACCTTCAAAATTATATTCCTCAACATCCCCTGGCGTTCCATTATGAGTATCAGTACTACCGATAAAACCAAACTTGAATGGGTTGGCACCAATATCCACTTTAGCTTCAAGGCCTCTGCGTATAGCACCACGTGTAAAGTCTGAGGGCTCAACACATTCCCCCATAAAACCGCCTAGAGGCACAATCAAGCTTGAACACAACGGTGTGCACTGTTCACCCTCTACCTCATCACCCGTACAGACGTTGGTTTGAACTATTTGTTCAAAATTACATTCTTCATCGGTACTACCATAAGGAGCGGTTGCATCCTGGAAACACTCTGAAGCCCCCTTCGCCTGAACAATTTCGGAAATTGGCTCAGAAGTTTGCCGTTTTAGTGCCATCTCTTTGGTATAACGTTTCCCCCACAATGTCTCCGTTTTATACATGAGACCACCCGATATATTTGCGTTATGCGGTATGGCAAGCACTTCACAGCCTAGATCTTTATCACAGGTTTTATCGAGCTCAGACCATAACTTTTCCGGTGTCGATGCTTGATAGTAATCGATAGGCTTATCAATGGTTTCAGCACCTTTAAAAATGACATTCCGATGTAGGTTGTTATATAACGGTGTACCTGTCCATTCATAGCCTTTAAGCGCTGTAAAGCTACAATCGGTCGTGCTGTCTTGGGCATCATCGGCAGCTTCTGTGATTTTGTTCCATACGCTTAACTCCCGCTCACCACATAAATCTGGACGTGCGGCGCAAACATTCATTTCAAAAGGAAACCACGGTATTGCATTTGCAGCTAACGAAAACATTTTTACTAACGAACCCACTGTACCACCTACGTCACGGCCTACTCGCAACGAGATGCAGTATGCCCCATAATAAGAAAGGCTTTTGTCAGTCTCATCAAAGCAAACATTGGTAACTGCCAACCATTCAGCATGGTCAGTGACTGCAGCAAAATCTAATGGTCTCTCCAACTCCGCATACCGTGGCTCATCACCCTTTTTAACCGGCTGGGGCATTGGTTCGCCTTTAGCAAAACGATAGGCCGTTTCTGGTGTGGATTCAGTAAAGTATTGAACAGCATCTAGGGATAGGCCGGTATGCATATGTAAGTCGCCAAAGTAAGGCTGATTCAGCGGCGTGTAATGCTCACAGTCTCCCATGGCGACTTCTTGTATTTTTGGGGTTTCTGTTTCTTTGGGTAAAGAAGCCATACCCCATGAATTGACGCTACCCAGACAAAAAGCGATTAAAATCGCACAATTTTTTATGATATGTCTCATTCGCATTCGCACTCACATTTTTATTAGCATTGGAAAGAGTAATGTATGCAACCCTTCGGTATAAAACATTGACTACACATTCCACTACTTAATGTGTTTTCAGCCAATAACACCGATAGCGTATCGACAACCCAGCCTTCTTTGTCACCGATAACCGTCAAGTTTTTACCTATTTGCGACTAATCCTATTGTTTTATGGAACCCTATGTAAACTTTCAAAGAATTGATTACTAATACATATGATTTCACACAGCGACAGTTAGGTAACTATGTCACCAAGAAAGACGCACTAATCGTTTTATTTAAATTAGGAAATCCCAGGATTTCCCAAGCTTGCTCCTTCCATAGCCCGCAAAATCAATTCCGTAAGTTCATCCAATAATATTTTCCGAGGGATATGCTGCGGAGGGTGTACAACCATATTAATAATGGCAGCTGATACCATACTTGTAAGGTGATAAACCGCTGCTTTAGGATAAGTAAATTGAACACGGTCATTCGCTCTTTTATGGGCGCTAAATGCTACATTCATCAGTGTTTTTGGCATCGTTTCCAGCAACGGCATTTGACGTAAAAACGGCACTTCGAAAATCACCACCCTCACTTCATCCCGACGTTCATCGAGAGCATTCACCATCTTTTCCAACCAAAACCGTAATGCGTCTTCATGGGGCTTCTGTAATGCCTGCTCCATACCTAATTGAATTTTTTTAACTATCTCCATTGAGTTACGCTCAATAAGTGCGGCAACTAACGACTCTTTATTTGGGAAGTACTCGTACAAGGAGCCAATGCCCACTCCGGCCTTTTCTGCAACTTTATTGGTAGTGATAGCTATGTAGCCTATTGTTACCAAAAGCCGAGCTGTCGCATCAAGCAACGCTGCTACCAAGGCTTTTGAACGCTGTTGTACAGGCTGCTTTCTCATAGAAAAATCAATCACTTGCGTATTTTTAGTCACATACCTCTCCCTTCAAACCCAACGCATATAATCCGAGTATATCCGAATAATTACTCGGGTTATGATTTATTCATCATCTTCACCTTCCATCCTATAACTAGGTTAACGATATGAATCAGCCTCAAACCATAGACCCAACCAAAAGCACCCTTAGCATCACCCCCAGCCGCTGGCGAATACCAAAGACATCTAAGGATCCTTCCTTAAATCTACTACTGAAGCTGGTAGGCAAACCAAAAGATGGCGGGCAAGCGATCGAAACACGCCTTAAAAAAGCCTTGATGGAAGGGGACCCTTTAGCGGATGCCGTTGTATTATGGATGCACACTCTACCGGCAGGAGAAGGTCGAAAGTTATTTGAACAGACATTAGAGTCAGGCATTCAATCTATTAAAAATCCGCCACAGCCATTGGTCGATTTATTTAGACAACTTGATGAGCGCCCAACCTGGGTGGACGACAAAGCCCTAACACTTGCTTGTAAGACTGGTTTACGTGCCGGTCTAGGTGGACAATTAGTATTAAGCTGTATGGCGTTGATGGGAGGGTACCGTTCTGGAGCCGCCGTTAAACCTCTCGTTATGACGGGTGCTCTTACAAGCATGGCCAAAAGGCGACTTGCTGAAACCAGCAGGTTTGTTGTTGATCTTTATAATTCACCCACACTTTCTAGAAACTCCGCTGGCTTTAAAAGTGCGGTACGCGTTCGACTGATGCATGCATTAGTTCGCCATCGATTAGCGAATAATACACAATGGGAAAACGACGCCTGGGGAACACCGATTAACCAAGCAGATATGCTGGGTACCAATTTACTGTTTTCTGTTGCTAGTTTATTAGGCTTACGTTCCCTAGGTTTTATTTATAATAAAAAAGAATCACAAGCAACGATAACCTTTTGGCGATACGTTGGTTATCTGATGGGAGTTGATTCTGACTTACTGCCTAAGACATTAAAAGAAGGTATGAGAACCGCCTACTTTATCGGTGCTTCTCAAGGGAATGCTGACAACGATTCACGTGAACTGGCCGAAGCCCTAATGGAAATACCTTATAAAAACAAACAAGGAACAAAAAGGTGGTTGGGGAAAATGGAAATGCAATTTCGATCAGGACTTTCTCGACTCTTTATGGGGGACGCATCGGCCAATGAACTTGGACTACCTAATACCCCGCTAAAGTTCACTACCCTATTGACCATGCCGATTGTATTAACTGGTGAAATGGTTCGCATAATACTCCCCGGTGGCAATATAATAGCAGAAAGAATTGGTCGCTATGTTGTACACCGCCATGTAGAAAGTATCCTTGGTGGAAAATTACCGGATTACGTACCCTATCATGAAAAACAGTAAGCTACCCCATATTTTCTTATTAACCCATCAACGGGAGCTCAAGAAAAATTCCAATACGGGAAGTTTAGTTATCAACACCTTGGAGCATCACGCAAAAGTCATTGTTTGGGAAAGAACCCAACCCAATGCAGAATTACTACAAACCATAAGCGAGGGTAATGTAGCCTTGCTTTACCCAAGCGAAAGCAGTGTACTTGTCGCTGATGCTCCAAGCATTAATCACTACATTGTTCTTGATGGCACCTGGCAAGAAGCCAAAAAAATCTATAATAAAAGCCCTTACCTAAAAAACCTACCAACGGTAAGGATTGAAGCCAGTCAAAAGTCCGTATACACATTACGGCGAAATCAAAAAGAAAACGGCCTCTGTACAGCGGAATGTGTTATCGAAACATTACGTGCCAGAGGCCATGAACAATCCGCCAATGATTTACAGTCTAATTTGGCAGCATTTTTATCTAAAGAAACGAATTAGGTGCTCCTGCCCTAGCTGAACTTTAACATCAGCTCTCAAATTTTTCTTTTAAAGACAATGCAGCTGCCATGGCTTCATCCTTCCACTGCCCTTCAAAATCAGCAATTTTCTTATCTTCAACATCACGCTCCTCACCCGGCCAACGTTGCCTTTCGCTATCCAAAGGCAACCCTTCACTGGCAACACTAATCTTTCTAAAAGTTATAAAGTCTGAATCCTCCTCAGATCGCAACCAAAATTCTAACTTTGCCACTTCTCTTGCGCACACGACAATGCCAGCTTTACCATCGATAAAATCACTGGTTCGAGCCACAACCCTTCTGCAGTGTTTTTTCCAAGACGCTTTATCCGACACCCAGTCAGGTTGTTCCATAACAAATCTCTCTTTTCGTTTTCTCAGCCTTAATCGACTTACAACTCGGTTTACAACTTGGTTTACAACAACAAATCATCGTCAATCGGGTGATACACACTCGCCGAATCAATTAACGATCTGGCAGTTAGCGCAGGAACTCCATACACTTCCGCCGTCACCCCATAGTCTTTCTTTATCTTCTCCAGCAACAGATCAAAATCTCCATCACCCGATAACAAAATTACCGTATCCACGTCCTTTGCAATACCCATCACATCAATAGCAATGCCAACATCCCAATCACCTTTTGCCGAACCATCACTACGCTGGATAAAAGGTTTGAGTTTTACGGTAAATCCAATATGTTTTAACGCTCGTTGAAATTTTAACTGCGATTCATCTCCACGATGAATCGCATAAGCAAACGCGAAAACAACATCGCCTTGTGCTGATATAATATCCCACAGCTTTCGGTAATTGAACTGACGACCGTACGCTTGTCTTGTAGTGTAATATATATTTTGTACATCAACAAAAATGGCTATTTTTTTCATTCGCGTTTAACCCATCCCTAATGCTATATCCAACGTCGTACTTGGTTTTTATAATCAATATAAGGCTGACCAAACTCTTGTGTTAAAAAAGCTTCTTCACGTTCAATAACAAATTTACTCATAATCAATAACGCAGGAATTAATAACAGTAGAACCCACAAATTTGCTAATAAAATCGCCGCGCCTAACTGGATCATGCTAAAGGCAAAATAGATGGGATTGCGACTGTATTTAAACGGCCCACTATTGATAATGGTTGAAGATGCTTTGTGAGGAAGAATAGTGGTTTTATGACGCTTAAATTCTGTTGCACTCCACACAATAATCGCAAGGCCAGCTACAATAAATTCTATTCCCAACCAACCATGAAAAGGCACGGTAAAATTGGGAAGTGCGATTAACTTCTGCAACCCCCAACCTATCGCGATTAATACCGCAAATAATACCGGCGGGGGAAAATGTACATCGGGATGTGTTAGTGGTTTATTCATTATTATGCTCCGTTATCAGGTTATATGGCTATCACGTTATGTTGTATAGCCACGTTGTTTCTTGCCAGTATACAACCTTGGAGCGAGATCTAGACAAGTGTTTATTTTGCCGCCGTAGCAACAAATACCGCCCGAATCGGAGCCGGATAACCCTCGATCGTTTTACTCGTATCCCCTGGGTCCAAGTAATCCCGAAGAGATTGAAATGTCATCCACTCAGTAGAACGCTGTTCATCAAGAGCGGTTGGTGCACAATCCACCATCCGCACATCCTTAAACCCGCATTTCTCCAACCACAATATCATGGTATCCGGTGATGGTAAAAACCACACATTACCCATGCGAGCGTAGCGGCCAGACGGAACCAGCGCTTCACCCAGCCCCCCTTCGATAACCAGAGTCTCCAAGATTAGCTCACCGCCTTGACGCAATAGCTCTCGCAACTCAATCAAATGATCCATTGGTGATCGGCGGTGATATAACACCCCCATGGAAAACACACTATCAAACGCTCGCATGTTTTTTGGCATTTGCTCAATACCGATGGGCAAATAGTACGCAGACTGCTGCCCAACAAAATGCTGAATCGCATAAAACTGCATCATAAATAACAGCGATGGATCAATACCCACCACCATCGATGGCTCTTCTGCACACATGCGCCACATGTGATAACCACTACCACAACCCACATCCAAAATTTTTCGATGTTTTAACGGGCTAATATGCGGCAGTACCCGATCCCATTTCCAGTCTGATCGCCATTCGGTATCAATATCAACACCCGCAATGGAAAACGGCCCTTTGCGCCAGGGATGCAATGCCAATAACGCCGCCTTTAATTCCTGTAGGTCATCCTCAGACAACGGGTTTTCTGGCGTAACCGTAATGGCCGACTGATCAAACGCGCTCGTTAATGAACCTAAGTTTGGTAATTGTGTTAACGCATTATTCCAGCGCTCAAAGTCTCCATGTTTCTCAGGTTCAAATTCGTTTTTTAATACCTGATGAAAGTGAGAACTCCACTGTTTCAAATAGGATCGTTCTATATGATCAAAAAATGCATCGTGATTAATCATCAAAATCTACTTAATGGCGTAAAGGGAAATAAAATTAAAGCACTGAAACCAACAATGAACCGTTGTAAAACCGGCATTCCTCAAGCGTTCTTTATGCTGTTCCAGTGTATCGGGGATTAACACATTTTCAATGGTTTGGCGTTTTTGACTAATTTCCAAATCGCTATAGCCATTCGCCCGTTTAAAATCATGGTGAAGGTCAGTAAACATTTCTTGCTTATCGGTATCATCAAAACAAATCTTTTCTGACAACACTAACGCACCGCCAGGAAGTAACCCTTGATAAATGGAGCTCAACATCGCTAAACGCTCATCGGGGCTTAGAAATTGAAGGGTAAAATTTAATGCCACCAATGAGGCATTCTGAATATCTGCCTGTTGAATATCAGCACAAACTAGGGAAACAGGAACATCACAACCGTGTTTGTCTGCCTGATTAACGTTTTCTTGGCAACGTTGAATCATTGCCGAAGAGTTATCCACTCCCACCACACAACAATCTTCCACGGTAATATGTCGACGCATTGCCAGTGTCGAAGCACCTAACGAACACCCCAGATCATATACTGATGAATGAGGCTGCACGTAACGCCCTGCAAATACCCCTAACATGGAGATAACCGTCTCATAACCCGGCACAGATCGCCGTATCATGTCAGGAAAGACGTTGACTACCTGCTCATCAAAGGCAAAGTCCACTAAGTGGGTTTGTTGCTGCTGAAAGAGCTGATCTTTGCCTGATGCAGGCTGAGGGAACACAGTTGTTGATTTATCAGTCATGATGGGTTCTGGGTGGCTGGGCACACGTTGGAAATATTGCTGTTAAAATAATTGTGGTGAATTGTATGCAATTGCACCACAGAAGCAACTATTGATGTAACCAGAAAGCGCTTAAGGTCGTGAGGAAAGCAACTCGAAGATTGTATTACCTATTAATCGCGCACATCAGAAACCAGCATGTCTTCAAAGAAAACACCCAAACGCAACATCGACTCTTCATCCAAGTTCTTAAACACCTTGTTAACCACCATGTGGCCTGCGCCTCGACAGGTCATAACCGCCGCATCACAGATTTTTTTAACCACAAAATTTATTTTTAACAGCCCAATGGTACGTACCATCATACTTTCAATGGTGGCATCAACCACCTTGAGCATCACCTCAGTTAGTTCGCCGCGAACTTCTTCTAAACGACCATCCCTGACTTCACCAGTAACTCGATGGATCTCTTCAAACAACGCTTTATCAATCTCACACCCAACGGAATTTCTGCCCGTGGAGCACTGATTTTCTCGCAAATACACTTCATCAATAAATTCTGCCATTGGTATAAGCTCTTCATTAGAGCGTTTCTTCAGCAGTTTACCGACCATTGCCGAGATGGTTTTTGACATCGTGTTAGCGGTTGAATGTATGATTTTGCTAGATCTCGGGCTAAGGCCCACTGCATCACAGGTATCCACAAGGAAAGCATTCAAGAATCCCGGTACAAATAAATCAATCAGGTGGTCAAAGTGTGGCACCCAACTTTCTGTCGCTTGCGTGGCATGAAGATCCAACACTTTATCAGCGGCGCTAATGAGTTCTGCTGAGGCTGGGAACGCCAAAAAATACCGAGTTGTCATTCTACTTATCCTTTTTATCGTTACTTATCATTCACTTGTAAAGCTTTCGGGTTGCTTTTCAGCATTCTCTCGCGCACAGAGCGTACCAATATTTTCGCCAACTGAACACGGCCATCCGGACTATCGGGCACACCCGCGCGAATATTCTGCGGCATTTCAACAACGCAAGATTGTATTAATGCGTCACAACGAGCTCACCAAATGCCCGCCATCCACCGTAATCACACTACCTGTCATAAACCGAGAGGCCTCAGATGCCAACAAACACAACGGCCCCAACAAATCCTCAACCTGCCCCAACTGCCGCTGTGGAATCCGCCTGATCAACTGCTTACCAGGCTCCGACTGAAAAAAGTCTCTATTCATATCGGTCTCAATATACCCCGGCGCGATAGCATTCACCCGAATCTGATACCTCGCCAACTCCAACGCCATCGCCTTGGTCAACTGCACCAAACCCGCCTTTGAGGCACTGTAGGGAGCAACATTACCAATAACCCTTTCCGCCAAAATCGACGCAATATTGATAATGCTTGCCTGTACTAACGGTTTATTTTCCGACTTACGCACTTCCTGAGCCTGAATGACACGTTCCGCAAAGATTTGACTAACCAGAAAAGCACCCTTTAAATTTGTATCTAATGTCTGATCCCAGTCCTGTTCTGTCTGCTTCAAAAACGGTTTATTCGGAGCAACTCCGGCGTTATTCACAACCACATCAACACCACCGTAGGTTGCTTCCACAAGATCAAATGCCGCAACGACTGAATCTCGACTTGTTACATCCAACGCTACGGCCAACGACCGGCCTCCCTTATCGTTAATACGTGCAGATAATGTCTCCAAGGGCTCTAGGCGCCTCGCTCCCATCACCACTGTCGCCCCACGGCTCGCCAATGCCTCGGCAAAGTACATGCCCAAACCGCTGGATGCCCCCGTCACCACAATTACCTTATCGTGAACATTCAATAAATCTTGGTTCAACCCATCTTGACTCATAACGCCCTCAATTCTCTTTTGATTTCAACACTTACCACACGACACAAAACCGGCGAGTTCCAGCATAGCTTAGCGAGCTACTCAGTCAATAGTCAAAGTTTCATTGATGTCATGACGAATCAACCACTTCAGAGTAAGATAGTCAGCCCCATTTTCTCCATTGATCACGCACCAAAAAAGCAGTTGAGTAGCTCTTGTGTCCAAGCTAAACCCCCGACAATCCGAAGCCGTGCATTATATCGACACACCACTACTGGTGCTGGCTGGCGCGGGCTCAGGCAAAACCAGTGTAATCACTCAAAAGATAGCCTATCTGATTCAAACCTGTGAAATCCCCGCCAATAGAATTGTTGCCCTAACCTTTACCAACAAGGCAGCCCGGGAGATGAAAGAACGGGTCAAACAACTGCTTACCGGTCGCCAAGGCCGCGGGTTAACCGTGTCCACATTCCATAACCTTGGCTTAAATATGGTGCGGAAAGAGCTGAAATACCTTGGGTTAAAATCCGGCTTTTCTATCTTTGATGATCAAGACAGCAGAATGCTACTAACAGAAATCTTGGTACGAGAAGGCTCTGGAGATGATGACGACGTAAAAAATGTTCGCTACACCATTTCCAATTGGAAAAATGACCTCATCACGCCTTCTATCGCCATTTCCAGGGCAAACGATGAAGAAGAAATGCGTGCAGCGCAAGCTTACGCGTTATACGACCGCTACCTTCGTGCCTACAATGCCGTTGATTTTGATGATTTGATTTTGCTACCAACATTAATGTTAAGAGATAACGACGAGATTCGTGAGCGCTGGCAACGCAGAGTGCATTACATGCTGGTGGATGAGTATCAAGACACCAACACCTCACAATACTTGTTGGTTCGCCTGTTAGTTGGTCAACGTGCCGCATTTACCGTGGTTGGTGATGACGACCAATCCATCTACTCATGGCGCGGCGCAAAACCCGAGAACCTAGCACTGCTTCAAGAAGACTTTCCGAAACTAAAAGTCGTTAAACTTGAGCAGAACTACCGCTCCACCAGCCGTATCCTTAAAGCTGCTAATGCTGTTATTGATAATAACCCTCACGTGTTTGTTAAAAAGCTGTGGAGCGAGCATGGCATGGGGGAAATGATTCGAGTGGTACGCTGTAAAAGCGAAGAGCACGAAACCGAACGTATTGCTCACGATATTATCAATCAGAAAATCCAGAAAGGCCGCGCCTTCAAAGACTATGCTGTGTTGTATCGAGGCAACCACCAGTCTCGTTTACTAGAAATAAAACTTCAAGCGTATCAGATACCTTACAAAGTCAGTGGCGGCAGTTCTTTTTTTGGCAAATCTGAAATCAAAGATGTGATGGGTTATTTACGCGTTATGATCAACCCTGACGATGACAATGCCTTTCTTCGTGTCGTGAATACACCACGTCGTGAAATAGGCCCCAGCACCTTAGAAAAGCTTGGCCAATATGCCCATAGTCGTGACTGCAGCATGTTTGTCGCTTGTGGAGAACTGGGCTTAGAAGCTCAGCTGAAAGCCCGCTCTTATGCCAATTTGCAACGTTTTGCTAACTGGATTGATGAAATGCGTAACATCATCCTACGCAAGGATGCGGTTTCGGGCATTAAACAAATGTTACGAGATATCGATTACGAGCAATGGCTACAAGAACAGTCAAGCAGTAGTAAAATGGCCGAAAAACGTATGGAGAACGTTTGGCAATTAATCAGCTCTATCGAACGTATGCTAGAAAAAAGTGAAGATGACAATATCGAAGAGGTCATTGGTAAACTGGTATTGCTGGATATGTTAGAGCAACAGGAAGAAGAAGACGATTCTGACCGTGTACAGCTAATGACGCTGCATGCCTCCAAAGGTTTGGAATATCCCTACGTATTTTTAATGGGCATGGAAGAGGAGATCCTGCCTCACCGCTCCAGCATAGAAGAGGGCACCATCGAGGAAGAGCGACGTTTGATGTATGTGGGTATTACTCGCGCAAAACAAGAATTGACCTTAACCCTTGCAGCAAAAAGACGTATGTACGGTGAAGATTTTGAAACCACACCTAGTCGTTTTTTGGATGAAATTGCAGCAGATGATTTAGCATGGGAAGGCAAAGGTGATAGCATCTCAAAATCGGAAAACCAAGCCCTAGGGCAAGCACACTTTGCTAATATCCGATCCCTGCTGGACTAGTGCTGCATTTATACAGGAACAGCAGGCACAAAAAAGCGCAGATAAATCTGCGCTTTTACTTTTACACTATCTGCCTTGTTACATTGGCATTTATTCGATAGGTAAAGAGTATGACAATACAAACAACATATCATCATCACGGTTTTCATACTTAACTCCACCAACGGTAACTTCGCCTTGATCAATAATTTGGCTTACAGTGAACGTTAGGTTGTCGTTATATGCGTAACTAATATCAAGGTGAGTGTAATCGGTACCTACGTTACCAACATATAAATCACTAGTACTATCGGCGGATAATGACTTGCTTTCACTATAATCGCTCACATCAGCAAAACCCAGTGTTGCTGTGTACTGCTTAAACGATGCATTAAAGGCAATGTACTGAAAACCTGACAATCCTGCCATTTTCGCAGACTCTGCATCACCACTGCTATAAGAACCATCAGCAACGTTCACTTGATAATCAATAGAAAACGGGCCATAACCAACATTTAGGAATATTTCAGAATAATCACCAAAGCTGTCACCCGCATCCCAACCAGAATACATATAGTTGGTGATGTTAATATCAACAGAAACACCTTCAATCTCTGTTGCATAGCCTACAAACAGGTCATATTCAGAACCAGAAGCCTTATCACCACTCGTTGCCCAAACACCACCATAGAATCCCTTAGAGCTAGCGATTAAGTCGCCAGACACCATGGCGCGACCTTCACCCAAATCGACACCACGGAATAAATATAAGTTAGATATCGCAACAGATGCGGACACATCCACTTCTGCTACCGCTTGTGTAGCCCCCATCGCTCCAGTAATCGCCACCGCGAGAGCAGATAATTGGATCGCTTTCATTTTATTCTTCAACATTTGGTATCCCCAACGAGCGTTAATGTGGGAGTTATGCTCCCGCTATTTAATTCCATTTGCCTAACAAGCTCCCCCGGTAGTTTGTGGGTTCTTATTATCGAAAATGATAGTCTTTAAAAAAGTAGCACCAAAATTCCGGCTCTACCAAATTTTTCATCAAAAAAATGAAACTTTTTTAATTTCTACCAAGCACTTAGGTGCAAAAGACTAATAAATGAGCACTTTTATAAAATACAGGGAGGGTTTGGAATAAAAGGAGATATCTAAGCAAAAATAGGGAAACAACAAGGGGAAGGTAAACAGGCGCTATCCATAGCGTCTGTTTACCTGGATCTATTAAAAAGGAGAGATTATTTAATAGGTAGAGAGTAAGACACGACGAAAAGTAGGTCGTCATCGATAAAAGTCAGATCAGAAAATTGATCACTAGCATCAGAATTACCGTTAGCAATATCAAGAGCCTCTGCTGCGGCTTCTATTCCATCAGATTTATTCGCATCAAGATCTCTATCAAAATCAATAACCTTACTGATGGTGAAAGATAGATTATCATTGTAGGCATAAGTTATATCTAAGTGAGTGTAATCTGTACTCGCTTTTTCACCATTAAACTCTGCTTTATTTTGTTTATCCGCGTAACCTAACACAGCACCGAAAGAACCATGCTCTGCAGATAACGCGTAATACTCATAGCCATTATCACCAGCAACGTTATCAGAATAAGAGAAACCTACCGCACCAAAACCAATGTTTAGATAAACTTCAGAAAAATCACCAATAGAATCAGACGCATCATCTGAAGGGTAAAGATAGTTCACTACGCCAGCATCAATAGTGAAATCACCCATTTCCATGCCGTAGCCCAAAATCAGGTCATACTCAGAACCTAATGACGCATCACCACTAGAAGCCCAAACAGAACCGTAAGCACCACCAGAGCTCGCAGTGATATCACCGAAAACAGCGCCATTACCATTGCCTAGATCAGCACCACGGAACAAGTAAGCACTTGCAACACCGGCAGATGCAGAAACATCAACCTCAGCCATTGTAGTTTGAGAAACTGCCATCGCACCCGCTGCAGTTAATCCCAATGTAGCTAGACGTACTGCTTTAGAAATTGTTGATTTCATTGTTGTGACCCCCAAGGTCGTCTATTGGTAAGCGGGCCACAAAGGCGCAGCCCAAATAAAATAGTAATTACAATCAACCTATTAGCAGGCATTGTGCCAATTGTGAAAATTTCATATCTGACGGGGGCTAGGGAGGGATTAACCTATTTTTCACGAAGACTAAAAAAACAACAACACACCATTGCAGTGCGTGCACCAAAAAAAAGCGCACCATTTTGGATGCGCTTCTGACTTATAAGTCGATTAATTAAACGTCAGGAAATTTGAACAATTACTCTGCTACGGTAATAGGCTCTTCACTGGTTACTTCCACCTTCTTAATGACTTTCTCTACCACCTTCTCTTTAACTATTTTTTGAGGGGGTCGCTTTTCGAGTGCTTCCAATCGGCGCATTAACTTCCCTATCACCTTCTGCCTTTCTACCTTCTTCGTCGCAGCATTTTGTTGTGCCGCTTTCTGATCGGCCTGAATCGCGACAACACTCGCCGATAAGGTCGAAAACTGCTCATTTGACAATGTCAGTTGCTCGTTAGATTTTGTTAATGACATTTCTAACGTTGTTATTTTGGCCTGCAATCCTCCCACCAACTGCCTTAAACCTTCAGACTCTGTCACTGCCAATGCCGTTTTTGCTTTTGCATTCACTGAAGCAGCTTGGCTGTTAAGTGCAATTTCCGATAACTGTTGTTTAAGATCAAGTGATTGCTGCTTAAACGATAACAACTCTGCATTTACTTTTGCTAATTCTGCCGCAGACAACACTGCCGATTCAAGTGCAGCTTGTGCTGCCGCTTTTTGTTCACGCAACATACCTTCCTGTATCGCAGTGACATTATCTTGTTGTTTAGTTTGAACCTGCACAAAGGTTGTCATACGCCCTTCAAGATCCCGCTCAATTAAGGTTTGACCGGTGACACCAATACGTCCCGTTTTTCCCGAGCGCCCTTCAACACCCACTTGCCCGGCAGGCATCCATTTTTTACTACCCGTGAGCGTTCTCATGTTGATGTATTTACCCTCAGCACCACCACCGCCATGGCCACCACTGGCACCTTTACCTGCAACACCCCCTCCATTATTAACAGCAACGAACTGGCTTAACGAACCCGATGCTGTAGCGCCTTCAAGATAGCTATATACAATACGGATATAACTGCCATTACCTCCATCACCGCCTTCTCCACCTTGACCACCAGCACCACCGTCCGGGCCGGTGCAACGAATCACTTTTCCTGCTTGCTGACCAGCGCCCCCTCGGCCACCAGAACCACCTTTTCCACCCGCGGCGTTAATCGTTAAACTACCCATATCGCTAATAGCCAAACGCATAGAAATAGCAATACCATCCGTTCCATTGCTACCATGACCACCGTCTTCTCCGGGTTTTCCATCCCCGCACTCATCGGCAACACCTGTGGCGCTTTTCCCAACAGTACCATTGTTGCCAGAGCCGCCTGAGGCGTTTATCACAACACCTGCACCCATACTTACGCTGGACGCTTGCAAGTGCCAACGCACAACATCAGGATCAAACTGTATAACCGCATTATCACCCACCGTGAAATGCTTAAGAAACAACTCACTTTGTGCCTTAGTCACGGTATAAGTACTATTGGCATCGATTACCAATGAATCAATCTCATCTGCGATCAGCACCGATGGAGAAATCATTAGGCAGGTTAGAGGTATTGCACATACTTTGGTTAAAATGTTCATTTCTGTCTTTATCTTTCCTATGTCTAGAGCGTGCCCCTACAATTTCATAGAAGCGTTTACACGGATTCATCACCTATTACTGAAAAGTAACCGTAAAACAATAAATTGCAAGTGATCACGGTGAATTTCAGGCATAAAAAAACCCTACTCATAAACAGATAGGGTTTTTTTATGCCTGAAATCTAGCCTTTGAACTTATACTTGAAAGCCTATTTGACGCTTTCTACCATATAGTCAACCACGATTTTAATCGTGTCATCAGAACAATCCATACAAGCACCTTTAGGTGGCATAGCGTTAAAACCACTCAATGCATGTTCGTACAACGTATCAATGCCCTGAGCAACTCGAGGAGCCCAAGCGTCCTTATCACCTAATTTTGGCGCACCTGCCGCGCCCGTTCCATGACAGGCAAAACATTTCACATCATAAGTTTCTTTACCAGAAGGTGCTTTTGCAGCAACCGGTGCCGCAGCAACCACTGGAGCCGCATCATTACATTCTTGCCCTTCAACACAAGGTGTTGCAGCAGGGGCTACACGCTCTGCGATTCGTTCTGCAGTAAACTGGTTACTCGCCACTGCATTCATACTGATAAGCATAACCACTGCTAAACCTAACTTTTTAAATAATGTCATTTCCCCAAAAACCCCTACTGTCATAATTATGAAAAATTAAAGGCGCAGTATAACCCCATCTGTAGTGGCGTGATAGTTTCAAAAAGATAGTTTCAAAAAGATAGTTTCAAAAACGATGCTTTACAACCTAATCAGATTAGCCTATATTGCGGCCATTGCAATAAAGCAGTAACAGTTCCCCCTTTGTGGTTTGCGCAGCATGATGCTGCGCCTTTTTTTGCGTATTTTTTCAGGTAAACTAGCCTCCTCCTCACACGCAAAGGCCAATTATGAGCATCCAGTGGTACCCAGGGCATATGAACAAAGCCCGCAAACAAATCATTGAGTTATTACCCCAAGTGGACTTGGTCATTGAAGTGACAGATGCTCGCATACCTTACAGTAGTGAAAACCCCTTACTCGCCTCGATACGGGGAGACAAACCCTGCATCAAAGTACTAACAAAAAGTGATTTAGCAGACCCTGCCATTACCAACCAATGGGTAAAGTACTTTGATGATAAAAAAGGCCTAAAAGGTATTGCACTCACAACCGATCAACCGACCCAAATGCGTGAACTGTTGGATTTATGTCGAAGTATGCTTCCCGCAAAAGACAGCGGCCTGCAATCCATAAAGGCACTAATTATGGGTATTCCAAATGTCGGAAAATCCACGTTAATTAATATTCTCGCCAACAAAACCATCGCAAAAACCGGAAATGAACCTGCTGTAACCAAAGGCCAACAACGCATTAAGCTAGACAACGGTATCGTGCTCTTTGACACCCCCGGCATGTTATGGCCAAAAGTGGAAAACCCTAACAGCGGTTATCGCTTAGCGGCTAGTGGCGCCATTAAAAATACCGCCATGGAATACGACGATGTTGCTTTTTATACCGCGAAATATTTGCTATCCGCGTATCCAGAGCGTTTAAAAGAACGCTATGGACTTAGTACATTACCAGACACTGAATTAGATTTTTTGGAAACTATTGGCAAACAACGAGGCTGCTTACGCGGCGGCGGACAAGTTGATTTAAACAAAGTATCCGTTCTGTTTTTAAACGAGTTAAGAGCAGGAACACTTGGCCCCATCAGTTTAGAAACCCCCCTCCTAATGGAGGCGGAAGAGATTGAGGTACAGAAAGCCAAGGATGCTAAAGTGCGTAAAGAAGAAGAGCGAAAAAAACGCGCTCAAAAAGGTACGCGTAATTCGAAGTAAACGTACAAAATAAATATAGTTATTTCAGAAACTCATACTCGACCTGACATTGAAGAATTTTATTTTTGGTATTACTTCCAATACCAAAAATAAAATTCGGCCGGCAATATCACAAGGGCATACTTTACCAATAGTAAAAGCATAACCTCTCTCTTATCTTCAATAAATCGCTATCGTTGACTCCAATAAGTTACATCCATGTCATCCAAGAATGACTCTGCATTCTCACCTTGTAGTAAAGCTATCGTTGATAACATACCCGCTTGAACACAGGAAGGGGCAACCACCGTCATTGAGTGAGGTGCATTTTTAATGGGCCAACCTGTTTTGGGACTTAAGACATGCGTATAACGAACCCCATCACGCAGTAAAAATCGTCGAAAGTCACCGCTTGTAGCGATAGCACCACCACTAACATTAAGTAATTTGGTAACAGCATCATTACCAATGGCTTCAACACCGATGCTCCAGTTATGATCGGGAAAAAGTACTCCATTCGTGGCAATATCACCACCAAAATTAACCAGCATCGGCTCCTGCAACTTCTCGGATAACATTAACAATACCCGATCCACAGCGTACTCTTTACCTATACCACCAAAATCCAATTCCATTCCACAATTGAGCTGCACAGTGTTTAGTGTATGACGAACTTTCCCCCAACCTACCAAAGGCAACAAATCAACAATATCCTTAGCAGTAGGAACGTTGTTACTACCATCAAACCGCCACACCTTTCCAAGCACACCGGAAGTAATATCAAATAATCCATCACTCACTTGATAACACTGATCTGCAAAGGTGAGCAGACGACCAACTTCATCGTCAATATCTATCAGCTGACCATTACTGTTATTTATCTGATAAAGAATATTATCCTCTCGATAACGGCTAAATTTATGCTCTATTCGTTTAACTTCATTAAAAGCTACTTCTGACAAAAACTTTGCTTCTTCAGCTAAACATTGAGCCCAAAGTATTTCACACGGACTTGCCATTGCGTTAAAACTGCACTTCCAACCCAACTCGACCCGTTTCAAATCCCAGCAGTCATTGCGATCACTCTTGCTTGTCATACTGCACCACCAACCCTAATAATAGAAAGTACATCTAACCTGCTATTTTTTCTTATTTTTTAGTCAGGCCAGAATCCGTAGACAATAGTTTTTGAATAGCGTCTTCATAATATTCAGCCTTACTTTCCTTAAAGCCAACATGCTGGCTAAATATCTTGCCATCTCGGCCAATCAACACTGCACTTGGCATACCCTGAAGGTTAAAACGTGTAGCAAATTCTCCCTCAGGGTCGTAAATCACTTCAAATTTTGCTGGATAGATTTTAAGGAATCTTTTAGCATCCTCCGTTTCAGCATCCAGATTGATCGCTATTACCTTCAAACCTTTATCTGCATATTGAGAATAAATCTTATTTAACCAGGGGAACGACTCCCGACAAGGCACACACCAAGATGCCCAGAAATCCAAATACACTGCCTGTTTACCATTGTATTTGGATAAATCCAACGCCTCACCAGCCACAACAACACCTGTACTCATCTGAATTAGGACAGCGGCTATCAGCGATCTCGTTATTATTCCCATGTCTATCACCTTGTAACGTATCGAATCCTCACAATGACAGGGTAACAACAGAATCTTAAGGTAATCTTAAGGAAGCGGGGATGTGTTAAATAGAAAAAATTATTTGACGTGGGGCTATCAACAAGTCTTTTAAGAAATCGAAGATACACTGAGCAGTGCATCTCCTGTGGAAAAAACACTCATGCACTGACAGGTAGATCAAATACTTCTACCGAGATCATTTGGTCTACTTGCTGCTGCATAATCTCTCGCACATTATCAGATTCTTTTTGCAACAATTCCCATTTATTCTCTTTGTCTAAATCGGCAAGTTTCATCGCTGGCTGGTATAAACGAAAAGACACCTGCAGCTCAGAAATGGTTGTTAGCCGCAAAGGGGCAACATTAATTTTTCCTGTTTCCTGAATACGTTGGTAACTCTTTTTTGGTAAAAACTTTAACAACGGATTAAGTTTTTGGCTTACAGGCACAATATTCGACCATTGCTCTGAACCTGTATGCACTGCAACCAAAATTGGCGTTCCGGTTTTTAATGCCATTTCAATAAAACGGGGGCTCAAAAAAGGTTCTATATCACGGCCATTCCCATAAGTGCAATTCTCACCCTCTGGCATTACAAATAAATCCGTCACACCTTTCTCCGCCATCTGCCTTACAAACCCATCCAGGTTAAACGGCATCTTCACTTGGCTCATATAACGGATTAAATGTTTTACCACCGGAATATGATAGAAACCTCGCCAGGCAATAATCATTGGTACGCGTTGGCTTCCGCCATTTTTGGAATACTGATCCATCATCGCAATGCTGCCAGCAACCGGCCCAGCCATTGGGCCGTGATTCATTGCCACTACCAACTTAGGATATTTCTGCAAAATCTGCTGAATATCCTCTGAGCTTTTATGTAATGACACCTGTTTCGCACAGGCTTTTTTTAAAAAAGCCATGGATAATGAATAATCTTCTACTGTTCGCATACTTCTCACCTTGCGCTGTCCCTGTATTGTTCCCAAATTGAGGTAACATTATATGGCACGAACGTTCTGCATAATAGTGGCCCGTATGCACTTTGGTGTAGGCATTTGATACTTTATTCAACAAAACAAACTAGTTTATGCTTCAGGTGATGGGCATTAACGTTCCAGTGAAGCCGCCTCAGTCGCGCGCGCTCGTACTAACGCCGGGCGAGAAGTAACACGTTTAAGGTATTCTATTAGATTACTCTGTTCAATGGGTTGCTTAAATGCCGTTCCCCACACTAAAGTTTGCCCAAGTAAAATATCCACAGCCGTAAAACTTTCCCCAAGGATATATGATTTATCACCCAAACCTTCACTAAACAATCTCAACGCCTTTTGAAACTCCCACTGAGCCGTAGGAAATATCGATTCACAACGTTGATCTTCAGGTAATGCAAACTTGTTTTTTCCAATCGTCCACAGTGGCTGCTCCAATTCGCACATTGAAAAATAGCTCCACTGATCATATCGAGCCCGATCAGCAGTACCCGCAGTAGGCACCAACCCTGATTCCGGTGACTTGTCCCCAAGGTAAGCAATAATTGCCGCCGACTCCAATAACAGAAGATCATCATCTTGAAATGCAGGCACTTTCCCCGCTGGATTAATCGCTAAATATTCTTTTGACTGTGACTCTCCTTTATTAAAATCCACTAAACAAAATTCATATTCTTGCCCCAATTCTTCTAACATCCAGGTAATTCGTGTGGAACGTGAATTAGGATATCCATATACTTTCATTATCATATCTCTGCGTCAGTTATTGTTTTGGTATTCATCGGTTTTATCGCCAAACTCTGCACATAGATTTAACAGATTCATCATAATAAAAGAAGGTTCTGCTATAAAACAAAGTCATTCACTTCTGGTATAATTTCGCGCCTGATTCCTGAACATTGACCGTACAGGCTACTTCACTTCCCTTATTTGATATCAAAACCAGGAAAACCAACCACCCAATGCTTGATCTTAGCTGGATACAATACACACTGATCGCTCTTATTTTTATATGGAGTGGTTTTGTTCGTTCTGGACTTGGGTTTGGCGGAGCCGTATTGTCACTTCCTTTCTTATTAATGGTTCACAACGATCCACTTGTCTACTTACCATTAATTTCGGTACACCTTTTGGTCTTTTCCTCTATTACGATTATCAAAAGCAATTCCACTCGTTTCCAAAAAAATGATCATGACCCTGTCAAAACACCTCATGAAAGTACTATTGATTGGCCTTACCTAAAACAAGCAATGTCCATTATGATTATCCCCAAACTGATTGGCGTATTGGGATTGATCACACTGCCAAGTTCGTTGATGAGCGGTATCATCTTTAGCATTGTTGGTTTTTATTCCCTTACCTATATTTTTAACAAACCCTTTAATAGCAATAATAAAAAACTGGATATACTATTTCTCATACTGGGTGCTTATATTAGTGGCACCTCACTCATTGGTGCACCCCTTATTATTACCGTCTTTGCCAACCACGTAAACAAACACCAGCTTCGTGATACCTTATTTGCACTATGGTTTATCTTGGTTGCCATTAAGATGAGTGCGTTTATTTATGTCGGTATTGATTTGCAGTTAATTCACCATATTTGGCTATTACCTTGTGCAGCTGCAGGGCACATGATTGGTTTACGCTTCCATCATTATATCCTTACTGCGGATACGGCTGTTTTTTATCGTGTTGTTGGTATTGCTTTGTTATTCATTAGCATTACCGGACTCATTCAAAACATACTCTCTTAGCATACCTAATGATATTTATTGAATTTACTCTAAGAAAACAAACATCTGACAAGTCAAGTTACTTGCAATATCACAGGTTCCAGCTAACGTCAAAAGTAGAGTCTTTTTTAATCAAAACTATCTGCTCTTGAGGTGATGGGATGCCCGTTACGCAACGACAAATAACACTTGTACAAAACAGCTTTGCCAAAGTCGAACCGATTGCGGAACAAGCGGCCGATATATTCTATACCAAACTGTTTGAGTACGATCCGAAGCTTAAACCACTGTTTAAATCCGACATCAAAGCCCAAGGCCGAAAGCTCATGGCAACGCTAAAAGTGGCAACTGCTGGCTTAAACGATTTAGATACATTGGTTCCCGTCTTACACCAGCTGGCTGAGCGACACGTAAACTATGGTGTCAAGGCAGCCGATTTTACACCCGTAGGTAATGCCCTACTTTACGCCTTACATCAGGGGCTAGGTAACCAGTTTACCGATGAGGTGCGCCAAGCCTGGGTTGACGTATTCCGCCTAATCTCCACAACAATGAAAGATCATTCCTTTTCATAGCCAATATTCAGACATAAAAATGCCCCATTTGGTTTTGCCAAGTGGGGCATTTTTATGTCTGAATATTCCTAACTTACTCTTTCGGTAATAACTTACCCGGATTCATTTGGTGCTTAGGATCAAACGTATCCACTAATCCCTGAATCGCTTTGATACCTAGAGGGCCTTTCTCTGCGGGCAAATATTTTGCATGATCTTTACCAACACCGTGCTGATGAGAAATAGTCCCGCCCGATTTTACAATCGCTTCTGCACCCGCTGCCTTGGTTTTTTCCCAGCGTGCATAGGTTTCTTCATAGGTACCACCACAACGATAGATATAGGAGGTATAAATACTCGAACCTTGACCGTACATATGCGAAAGATGAGTAAATACATGTACCGCTTCTTTCTCTTCGCTTAACGCACCGGAGATTGCCTTCTCAATATTGGCTACGGTTTCTGGCACTCTATCCCAATCGACCGCAGTTTCCATGGTATCGACGGCAAACCCTGCTTCCCATAATCCATGACGTAAATACGGTGAACGGAAACGACTATGCTCCCAACGCTTACCCAATAATGAACCAGTACCAACACCATCGTATTTTTTAGCAATTTGCATGGCAATTTTTAGTGCTGATTTACATTGGGCTTTTGACCCTGTAACACCAAAGGTAAACATGGTTTTTTCACCACCAGCACCACGAATTTTTAACAACTTTTCCAATACCGCAATCACTTGCTCATTGCCTGCTAACTTAAGCTGAGTGAATGTTTCAACCTGGTTACTTAAACGCATCATAGAAAGTTGTACTTTATTTTGCACAATCTCTCGAACCGCTTTAACCGCAATTTCCCAAGTAGGGAAAAATACTACATGGAATGCTTCTTTCTCTGCAAGAGGAGTTACGCGTACCTTCACCTCGGTGATGATCCCCATACGCCCTTCAGTACCCATAAACATTTCACGTACATCAGGGCCTGCTGAAGAGGCTGGAATGGTAGGAATATCCAAGGTTCCATCCAATGTCTCAATTCGGCCACCCGCGAACATCTGTTCAATTCGCCCATAACGCATCGATTGTTGACCACTTGACCGACTAGCAACCCAACCACCAATGGTTGATAACTCCCACGACTGAGGGTAGTGGCCTAATGTATAACCTTTGGCTTTTAGCTGTGATTCAACATCCGGGCCTACGGTTCCTGCGCCAAATGTAGCGATTTGACTCTCCACATTCAGATCCGTCATTGTATTCATGCGTGTCATATCGATGGTTAACACCGGGCGTCCATCTGCTTCGGGGTTAATATGTCCAACAACAGACGTACCACCACCATAAGGGATCACATCTACATCATGTTCTATTGCGTACTGGAGCAAGGTTTGCACTTGCTCGCTACTTTCAGGATATGCTACGCCATCAGGAAACACCCCAAAATCGCCACTACGCAAGGCTAACCAATCAGGTAGACTGTGCCCTCGGGCATGCCGTATACGTTCCTCTGCGTCCAAAGTAATCAACTCATGCACCGGCAAGCGGGATTCAGGGACTTTCGCAATCACCAGATCCAACGTCGCATCAGGTAAGGCGGTAGATTTACCTATCAGGCCTTCTAAAAAGCCTTGAGCAGATTCACTTAGTTTAAAATCCAGGTCATTTTTGTCATCACCCCAGCCATTCCAACGTTTCATCGCTTACCCTCACTTGAGTCTGTGTTTAGTATTAACGTTATAATAGACTGCTTTGACAGAGACACACTGTCCTATAGAGACAGGCCAATCACAAATTAACCTGCTGCACAGCAATACCTAAGCATGATTTAAAACAAACGTAACACAACATGTAACACTTCATCTTTGACTTCAACAGACTCTAAACGTGACTTAGCGAATTTTTGTGATTGATTTTCATCACTTAAACTATAAACCGGGTATACAGACATTGCCTGGGCAGCCGTTACTTGGGCAATAAGCTGAATGTTTTTAACGTACTCTTTTGGCACTTGATCCAATTCTAAATTGACTATCTTCGGATTTTTAAAAAAGAAAGCACCTTTCGAAGCATCATAACTTAACGTTCCCGTAACCTTTCCACGACCCATGCCGTATATACCGCCGGGGGCAGATACTTTAACTTGGGTGAACACACCAATTTCATTACTTTCTTTAATCAGCTCCACTCTAGGGTCAAATAACGTTACTGTGATAAAAAATTGTGTTTGTTTAAAGGGCATCATAGCTTCTACTTTTTCCTGAAGCTCCTGCTCTGTCATCGTTAACGTATAAGAAAGCGCAAAAGCCCCTTGAGACAGCATTAACAACACAAACAGACAACATACTCGCATTAACATTTATCCATATTACTAAGTTTAGAATAGGTTTAAAAATTGAATAGCTACCGGAAGGATTGGCTATCACCTTATCATTGGCAGAAAGTGTACTCTCCATAAAGGCCATACGCTTGCCTTTTTTTAGAATAGCGGTGTCACACCGCAACTCACCTTCATATAAGTCGCTTATTTACGTCGTGCCTATCAAAAAACAACAACAGTACCGGTAACAACAGGAAGTCAATCAACAACGCCAATGCTATGGTAATTGCAGTCATCATTCCCATATCTGCATTTCGATTATATTCTGAAAATGAGAGCAAGTAGAATCCCACCACCAACACAAAAGATGTCACCGCCAAAGCTACCCCTACTGTCGAGAATGCATATCGCACAGCATCCTCTGGAGACATCCCATTTTCCCTGCGTGCTCGGATATACTTAGTAAGAAAGTGCACCGTATCATCAACAATCACCCCCAACGTCATTCCAACAACCACACTTAAACCCATACCCACTTTACCAACAAAAATACCCCAAATACCAAATGCCATCGCTGCTGGAACCATATTCGGAATCAAACTGATAAATCCATAACGCCACGACTTTAGTGCAAAAATAAGCGTCAGTGAAATAAGCAATAAACCCAGTACAGCACCTATCAACAAACTTGTTATATTTCTTTGACTGATATGACTAAACATCAAAGTGGCGCTTGCAGCCATTGGCGCTACCGTCGTTTCATTCTCCACCCACCATTGCGTAATACGCTGCTCCATTTGCAGCATTTCTTCAGTACTTAAATCTTGAAACGTTACGACGATACGGGTTGAAGATTTGTCCATATTAATTTGGTGATTTAAATCGAGACCAAAAGGCAATGATAATTCATAAAGCAATAAATATTGTGCGGCTAACTCTCGACTTTCTGGTAACCGATACCAAGCATCATCATCACCGTGCATGTTTTTATTAAGCCGCTTAAACATATCCGTCACGGTACTCACATGAATCACTTCCGGCAGCGATGTCAACCAGTCAGAGAACCGCTCTACCCGCTGTAAAAACTCTGGCTCACTAACGCCGCCTGGGCTTCCTTGCACAACGGAATATTCTATGCTGTAAACACCGGTTAGATTCTTTCCGGTAAAGTCCGAGGCAATACGAAATGGTACATCGTCACTAAAACTCTCAACAAACTTATCCTCAAGCTGATTACGAGGTAACATGCTTATCAGGATAACAGCAGAAGCCCCAACAAAAATAAGTAAAAAGAGTTTTCTCTTGATCACCCAGTCAGCGAAATCCTCAAACACCGGTACACTCGCCGATGTTTTTTGTTTCACCTTGCCTGGTAACATCACCATAATCGCGGGTAATACACTGAGCGATAATACCATTGCTGCTACCACCCCCAACGCCACCATATTACCCATGACACGATAAGGAGGGACCTCACTAAAGTTTAAGGTTAGGAATCCTATAACCGTCGTTAAACCCGTAATAAAAATCGGATAAATATTTACCGTCAAACTTTCTAACATAGCACTTTGTTTAGCCATACCCTCTCGCATATAAGCATAATAAGACACAAGTATATGCACACAATTCGCCACTGCGATTGTCAGAATAATCGTAGGTGCCGATACTGCCGGGGAAGTTAATGTCCAACCAATCCAGCCAGCTATCCCTAACGAAACCATCACAGATAGAATAATAACGACCAAGGTAACAACAACACCCGCAACCGTTCGAAGCAATAACATCAACAAAATCAGTATCACGAGATACATGATTGGCATTAACGTCGTCAAGTCATTTTTTGCCGCTTCTGCAAATGCATTGTTCAGCATTGCCAGCCCAGATAGATAAATGTCAACATTGGGGTTATTTTCTTTAAGCTCTTCTACTTTTTTTCGAACATAGGCAACAGTTTCAGCACCTTCTGACAGATGTACCCCGGGCAACTGAATCGTGATGTTAATGCCAGCCACATGCCCTGAAGAGGATATAAGTTTGTTAACTAAATCTGGCTCATGAAGCGCTATACCCTTCACCCTTTCTAGATCCGCTGCACCAAGCTGCGCTATATCAGGAATCAAATCATCAACCACCAATTCATCCTCACTTGCTACCGCATGTTGAAAATTGGTAATGGAATCCACTCTAAGGGAGTACGGTGCCTGCCAGGCAATATCTGTCAGTTCGCTGACGAGCGCCAAGGTACTTGGCGTAAATACGTCACCATCCTTAGGCGCAAGCACAATTAATATGTTGTCAGACTGCGTATAGGTATCTTCAATGCTTTCGTAGGCTAATAACTGTGGATTGGCGTCGTCAAAAAAAGCCTGATAATCCGTGGTAAACGTCGTGTAGCGCATACCATAACTTAACACCATCACTACTAAGATAATTAGGGTAAGCAACGTACCCTTACGTTGTAATATTATTTGGGCAAGTGTTTCCGACATATTTTTCCCTTAGCCTCAGTTTTACTTAACTATTTATGCTCAAGAATTCGATACTGATTTTTTGATACTTTTGTTATATAAATAACACCAGAAGTCCGCAACCGGACAGTTTGTCCTATAAATAGGACAATCGAATTTGGGGGGAAAGCATGCCTGATGTAAATGAAATGGTCATTTTTGCCCAAGTCGCTAAAGAAGGTAGCTTTACACGCGCCGCAAAGCGACTGCAATTACAAAAATCCAATGTCAGCCGCAAAATAGCGTTATTGGAAGAACGGCTTGATATACGGTTACTTGAAAGAACAACACGCTCCGTTACCTTAACCGATGCTGGCCAGATCTACTTTGAACATTGTTTGCGTGTGTTAGAGGAGATAGAAGCCGCCGACCTTGCTGTCGCACAGATGCAAACCATTCCCACCGGCACCCTGCGTATCAGTGCACCGGTTGCTCTGGGGGTTTCTGTACTATCACTTTTAGTAACCGACTTTCTAAAACATCACAAAAAGATCAACATTGAACTTAACTTAAATGACTCCCCTGTTAACATGCTGGACTCCGGCATTGACCTCGCCTTTGGTGCAGGCCCGATACCCGGTGCTAATTATGTATCCAAAGAAATTGGCTATGCACAGTGGGTGTTATGCAGTAGTCCGGAATATTTAGAAAAAGCAGGTACGCCGAAACAGCTTAACGATTTAACCCAACATAGTACCATTCTATTTAGCTCGTTAAACCGCCCTAATAGTTGGACGTTTCTTGGCCCTGGTGGAAAAAAAGATGTGATTGTCACCAGCAGCTTAACCGTCAATGACTTAACCTCCGTACAACAAGCAACCCTTGCGGGCCTCGGCATTGCCATTTTGCCAGCACTGTCGGTGACAGAAGACATCAAAGCCAATCGCCTAGTACAACTCTTCCCTGAGTGGCAATTAAAGTCATACCCTTTTTATATGGTGTATCCCAGTAGCCGTCACCTTTCTGCAAAATTGCGAGCGTTTTTAGAATTTATTATGGAACGATGGACACCCACTCCGCCATGGGCGATTACCTTGGATGAGGTATGAAAACATCACGATCTAGAGAATTTACGCCATCACACATTGCCTATTGCCTCAAAAAGGTGCGATTATGTTCGTTGACAACATACAAACGCGCCAACCTTTTGTGCGCATTACATAACTCTAAAAATAATAATTATGTCAAAGCATATCCTCATCACCGGTGGTACTGGTTTTATCGGGCAACGTCTATGCCAGTACTTTTTAAAACAAGGTCACTTGATCACCGTTTTCACTCGCTCTTCTGAAAAAGTCGAGAAACTGTGGAATGGTGAGATCGCCGCAGTGGATGACTTAGACCAGCTTGAGTTTATCGAACCCATTGATTGGGTTATCAATCTCGCCGGTGAACCTATTGCGGATAAACGCTGGAGCGATGCGCAAAAACACCGCATCCAAGACAGCCGTATATTGCTCACCAAGATGTTAGTAGACGCACTCTGTAAATTACCCAAAGCTCCCGAATTAATGATTAGTGGCTCTGCCATTGGTTATTACGGTCATTGTGACGATGAGACTTGTGACGAATCATTCCCTGCTGGTGATGATTTTGCCGCACAACTCTGCCATGACTGGGAAAAAGCGGCCCAAGCGATAACAATCAAAGGCACCCGTCTCAGCTTTCTTCGTACGGGTTTAGTATTAGGAAAAAATGGCGGTGCACTGAAAAAGATGGCCGCCACTTTTAAGGTAGGCCTTGGTGGAAGAATCGGGTCAGGGAACCAGTGGATGTCATGGATTCATATCGATGATGTATGCCGTTTATTACTCCACATAGCCAATACCCCCCAATGTAAAGGGGTATTTAATGCTACATCGCCTAATCCCGTCACCAGCGGCGAGTTCACAAAATTATTATCAAAATCACTGCGCAGCAAAGCCTCATTTGTCCCAAACATCCCATTGCCCAAGCTTTTACTCAAAAAAGCCATGGGTGAGTCCAGCGATTTACTGCTTAAAGGTCAAAAGGTTGTGCCTTTGCACGCAAAGGCCAGTGGTTTTAAGTTTACCTATCCCTCTCTAGAGCAGGCTTTACAGCAAATATATAGCACGCCTTGATAATGTCATGTCTGATGTTGTCACACCTAATGTTGTCATAATAGTGTCACAATAATGTAATACTGTGAGGCCACTAGAGAGCTTCACATGAAACAATTACTGATCGTTGCACACGCGCCCTCACCCAATACCCAAGCATTATGCGAACAAATACGTTTGGGGGCAGAGCAAGCGGATACTGACGCCATTGAGGTTTTACACCTCTCAGCCTTTAACACCTCGCACACCGACGTATTAAAGGCTGATGCCATCATATTGTTTACCCCGGAAAACCTGGGTTATATGAGCGGAGCCCTAAAAGACTTTTTTGATCGTGTTTATTACCCATGCCTCGATGCCACCCAAGGATTACCTTATGCGACCTGTATTCGTGCAGGTCATGACGGTACAGGTACACAACGAGCCATTAAAACCATCACAACCGGGTTGCGTTGGAAAATTGCACAGCCAACACTACTATGTAAAGGGGAATTTCATGATCAATTTCTTACGCAATGCCATGATTTAGGTGCATACATGGCAGTTGCCCTCGACAACGGTATTCTTTAATCCATAAAAGTTACATCAAACTGCAATATAACGGTTGAATCTCAATGTAATCCCTGGTCTTATGCGTCCACCTCGGCGGCGCCTATAACTAACACTAAATTGCCTCTGAATTTTCCGATCAATATTGTATTAACGCTAGATCAACGTTACACAACAACAAATCACCATGGAGACTCAGATGAGCCCCCCTGAATCAACCAGCAACGCCTCTAACTTACTAATGCGCATCGGTATTGTTGGGCTTTTTATCATCGGAATAATTGCCTTCACGTCACAAAGCTTTGGCGCCATAGACAACAGCTTAATACTTATTATTGCTGCCGTAATTGGTGGTTATATGGCGTTAAACATCGGAGCCAATGATGTTGCCAACAATGTCGGGCCTGCAGTGGGCTCCTTAGCGTTAAGCATGACCGCAGCTATCGTGATTGCAGCGATATTTGAAGCCGGTGGGGCGATTATCGCCGGTGGTGATGTTGTCAGTACGATCAAGAAAGGCATTATCGACCCTAGTAATTTGTCTGATCCTATGACATTTATATGCGTTATGATGGCAGCATTACTAGCTGGGGCAGTTTGGTTAAACTTAGCAACCTACCTTGGTGCACCCGTTTCAACCACCCATTCTATTGTTGGTGGTGTATTAGGCGCAGGTATTGCAGCCGGCGGCATGGACATCGCAAACTGGTCAAAAATGAGTGCTATAGCTGCAAGCTGGGTGATTTCACCCGTTCTTGGTGGTGTGATCGCTGCTGCCTTCCTATTTCTTATCAAGCGCTTTGTCATACACCAGAACGATATGGTGCGATCTGCCAAGCGAGTTGTTCCTTTATTATTAGCTATTATGGCTTGGGCGTTTACCACTTATTTATGCTTAAAAGGCCTTAAGAAAATTTGGAAAATTGACTTCCAGACCGCTGCATTATTTGGCCTATGCGCAGCGACTATCACTGTCTTTATCACCGGTAGGATTATCGATAAGGCAGCCGAGAAACTTAAAAATGACAGAGATGCCGTTGCAGACCTCTTTACATACCCATTAATATTTTCTGCTGCACTACTAAGCTTTGCCCATGGAGCTAATGATGTCGCTAACGCCATTGGACCACTGGCAGCTATCAACGATGCGATCGTGAATGTCGGCATATCAAAGAAAGCCGCAATACCATTATGGGTTATGCTCATAGGTGCAATCGGCATCGCCATAGGCCTTGCGTTATTTGGGCCAAAGCTTATCCGTACAGTTGGTACAGAAATCACCGACCTTGATAAACCTCGCGCGTTTTGTGTTGCTCTTGCAGCAGCCATTACCGTTATCATCGCCTCACAGCTTGGTTTACCTGTAAGCTCAACCCATATTGCCGTCGGTGGTATCTTTGGGGTTGGTTTCTTAAGAGAGTACCTTAAGCGTTCTTACTTAGCAGAAATGCATTCAATTTCAGATCAGCTAACGGGGACTGACAAAGACAAAGTTGACCACATTCTTAACAACTACACCAAAGTATCTGTCGAAGAAATTAACAAAGTCTTCCGCGTACTTAAGCAAGACCGCAAACAACTTGATATGAAAAAGAAGGATGTTAAACGGTTGAAGAAAGGCTATAAGGAAGAGCTTGTTAAACGCTCCGCTTTGTACAAGATTGCAGCAGCCTGGATCATAACCGTACCAGCCTCAGCATCCCTTGCAGCAATATTATTCTTCACTGTACGTGGCTTTCTCATCAACTAATAGCCAAGTTAATATCTAGATTAAATAAGCCCCTCTTCTACTGCACATGCCTTGCACTTGCAGTAGAAGAGGGGCTTATTTAATCTAGATAATCACCATCACACTGTTTTGTTTACCTTTGCCCACAACCTTTGCTTTAAATCCATAAAAACCACTTATTTTTTGCTTCCTAACACTTCGGCTAGGGACATTGACCCTACTTCTACTTTACAATTCGTTTCCTAGGCTCCGGTGTGAACATTCCAGCTATGCTTTGGCATTAACTCTACACATTGTTTATCTACTGTTAGCCCAAATGACTACACATGACTACATCAGCAAGAGATAGGATTTCGAATGACGCCACTTTCACCTTCAGACCAGCTTTTCCTTTGGCTAGAAAAACGCCAACAACCCATGCACGTGGGTGGATTACAGTTATTCTCATTCCCTGAAGGCGCGGGCCCCAAGTACGTTACCGAATTGGCTGAATCATTACGTGCGTATTCCTGCCCACAAGCACCTTTTGATCAACACCTAGTTTCAAAGTTTGGTCAGTCCTACTGGGAAACAGACACACACTTCGATTTAGAGCATCACTTTCGTCACGAAGCTCTGCCTAAGCCCGGAAGAATCCGTGAATTGCTTGCCCGTGTTTCTGCTGAACACAGCAACCTAATGGATCGTGAGCGTCCGTTATGGGAAGTCCATCTGATTGAAGGCGTACGAGGCAAACGTTTTGCCCTGTATTCCAAAATGCATCATTCGATGATTGATGGCATGTCGGGCATGCGTTTGTGTATGAAATCTCTCTCCACAGACCCAGATGCTCGAGACCTCCCTCCTATATGGGCAATGCAGCCTAAAAAGAGTAAAGATACGTCAAAACCAAGCCCCAGTGACCTTATTTCTAGCTTGGCACAATTTAGCGGCGCCGCTGGCAAACAACTATCAACGTTACCCGCGGTTGCACGAGAGATAGCCAAGTCTGTTAAAAAGGCAAAAACAGACCCCAATTATGTCTCAGTATTCCAAGCGCCTCACTGCCTACTCAATGAACCTATCACCGGTTCTCGACGTTTTGCTGCCCAGTCTTATCCTATCGAACGAATCAAACGTATCGGCAGAGCATTTGATGCAACAGTAAACGATGTTGTACTCGCTATCTGTGGCAGTGCCTTACGCGACTACCTGATTAGCCAACACGCCTTGCCAGATCAACCGTTGATCGCACAAGTACCTGTCAGCATTCGTCAGGACGATAGCATTGGTGGAAATCAAATCGCGATGATTCTTGCCAACCTTGGTACTCATATCGCTGACCCAAGCAACCGGATTGAAGTCATTAAAGCGTCAGTCAATGAAGCTAAACAACGATTCAAGCAAATGACACCTGCAGAGCTGTTAAACTACACCGCCTTAACCATGGCGCCTTCAGCACTTAATATCCTAACCGGATTAGCCCCCAAGTGGCAGACCTTTAACGTTGTTATCTCCAACGTTCCTGGACCAAAAGAAACACTTTACTGGAATGGCGCTAAACTTGAGGGCATGTACCCAGTTTCGATCCCTGTTGATCGTGTTGCATTAAATATCACACTGTTAAGTTATGTAGACCAATTAGAATTTGGCTTCACCGCTTGCAGAAGAACACTGCCATCAATGCAACGTATGCTTGATTACGTTGAAAACGGCATCCATGAATTAGAAGTTGCGGCCGATATAAATCACCGCTAAACCCACAGAATATCGATGAGCCACCGCTTATCGAGAATCAATTAGTACCAGTAAACAACAGTGCGGAAGATATACTTCCGCCATAAAGAGGCCACATTTTTGTTTTCCGAACTCGCTTTACATGATCGCTTACTAAAAGCCACCACTAAACTTGGTTTTACCAAAACCACTCCCGTACAACAAAAAGCTATTCCTTTAGCAATGACGGGCAAAGACCTACTGGTTAGCGCAAAAACCGGCAGTGGCAAAACTGCGGCTTTTTTATTACCGTCATTACACCGTTTTCTGGAAAACCCAGCACCCAACAGTGGAACTCGCGCACTGGTATTAGTGCCAACACGGGAACTTGCTCGCCAAGTAGTAAAACAATGTGAACAATTAGCTGAATTCACCCAAATGAAATCTGCGATGATTATTGGTGGTGAGGATTTTAAGTTTCAAAAGTCCTTGTTCCGGAAAAACCCTGAAATCATTGTTTCTACACCCGGCCGATTAGCAGAACACATTGACGCTGGCTCGATCGACTTTCATGACCTTGAAGTGCTAGTACTTGATGAAGCCGATCGAATGTTGGAGATGGGCCTTATTGAAGATGTGTTGCGTATTACAAAATCCTGTAACACCGAACGTCAAACTCTGCTTTTTTCAGCAACATTAAAGCATCAAGGTCTTAACGATGTTATTCGTCAGTCGCTAAAGAATCCAGAATCCCTTGTACTCGACACTCACAAAGACAAACATTCACAAATCAAACAGCAAGTTATACTAGCTGATGATTTTGATCACAAAGACAAATTACTCGCATGGTTATTGGCAAATGAAACCTATAATAAGGCCTTAGTTTTCACCAACAAAAAGGTTCAAGCCTCACGCCTTTGTGGATTAATGCGTTATAAGAACAACCGTGCAGGCATGTTACAAGGGGACCTCAGTCAAGAAGAGCGCAACCACGTAATGAGTTTATTCCGCAACCAGCAAATTGATGTGCTTATTGCTACAGACGTTGCTGCACGAGGTATTGATGTTAGCGATATTGACCTTGTTATTAATTACGACATGCCACGTAATGGTGATGATTACATTCATCGTATTGGCCGTACAGGCCGCGCAGACAATGAAGGCAAGGCCATTTCTTTTGTTACCTCCTTTGAGTGGAATTTAAAAGCTGCCATTGAGCGCTATATACGCCACAACTTTGAAAAACGCTCCATTGACGAATTGGCTGGAAAATTCAAAGGCCCGAAAAAAGTTAAAAGTTCTGGAAAAAAAGCAGGCGAAAAGAAAAGGACTGACAGCAAGGACAGCGACAATAAAGATGTGCCAAAGAACAAAAATCGTAGAAGAGACAAGAAAAACATTGGTAAACGTCGAACACCTGCAGAAAAAAGCGGTAGCGGAAAAACGGCCCACACTCGCAGCGACGAAGGTTTTGCACCACCCAAGAAGCGGATATAAACCCTCCGCTTCTACTCCAGTGCCTCAAGAATCTTATCAATAGATCTATCTGCAATAATAGCAATACGATCCCGCCCTAACATGGAGCTTCCACTAAAGCTCCATGTCATGCGGCCATTAAATGTTGCTGCTGAGGTATTAAAATAATTCAATACATTGGTATTAGTTGCAAATGCAAATTCTGTGATACGTACAGGGCAATTCTTTACCTCTATTTTCACTTGCCCCAAATTAGATACCGACAAACCTTCTGGGTGTAATTTTCCAATCAATTCACTAAATTTTGCCATACTAGACTCCCCCATCATTCGACCAAACATAGCAAAACTTTCATGCATCGCCGGATGAAAAAAAGGTAACGGTGTCGCCAGTGTTTCCAACATACGTTTATGTATATCTCGCGTTAACTGCCAAAAATCTGTATGTCCATGCAAACGGTGTAAACTTGTTGCGCCAGAAACAAAACAACCACAATCTTCCCCAACGCCAGGTATAAGTTGCTCTCGTATATCCAACACCTGGGTGCAACTAGTCGCATGAAAAAAACGAGCCGGGGAATCTTCAGCGACCGCCAATGACAACGCTGCATTTAACACACATTGCACCGACGCTTTTTCAGCTTTGGCTTTTTTGGCGATACGTTTCATGAGTTCCGGTTCTAAAAAGCGGGGCTCGACAATAAGCCGTTGCTCTGAAAGTGGCTCCTCATGTTTATTCCTAAGTCCCATGGGTAAACCAACACGTCGCATAAACTTTACTGATGCTTGAACCGTTTTCCACGCAGTACGCAACCCGTCATTCTCAGCGTAATGCTCCATACTAGGAATACGGTCACCGTAATACCCAACGGGGGGGAGAGGTGCCAGCCCAGCAGCTTCACCCGCCTCCATCTGTGCTAATGATTGCTGAATATCTCTTAACAGAAAAATTGCAGACTTGCCGTCACAAATCGAATGATGGTATGTCGTAATCAGCGTAGATTCCTGATGATTGTGTTTTATCAGCAAACAGCGAATAAGTGGACCAGATTTTGTATCAAATGCCGTGTTTAACTCAGTTTCAAGCAAGGCCCATTCTTGCCCAGATGCTTGATCCAATACCTGTAAATGAATATCTCCTGTACCTTCCCGAAACCAAGGTACTCCCTGATCATCCGTTTCAATATAAACCCGAAGTAATGGGTGGCGTTGTTGTAATGCCCGCAATGCAAAACGTAAAGCATCAACATCCAAAACACCTTCTAACCGCACAATAGAACCAAAATTTAACGGTGATACAGAATCAAACCGCCAATACATATCCTCTGTTGCCCCCAAAGGGCGCTCAATTGCCGATTCTTGCCCCGATGTCATCACCTACTCCCTACGACTATACAGTGTTAACTGATTCTAACAGACATCCCGTTCAACTGAATAGAAGTCTTCTCTATAGCGTAGGGGGAGATTGACGAGCGTCAAGACTCGTCATTACTCCTAGTTCTTACTTAGTGATGATGACCGCCAACACCATGTGCATGACCATGAGAGACCTCTTCTGCAGACGCTTCTCTAACACTTTTCACATCGACATCAAATGTAAGTACTTTACCTGCTAAAGGGTGATTACTGTCAACATCAACATTAAACTTGCCAACTTTAACAACCGTTACTTGTTTAGGTCCTTTTTCTGTTTCTACACCAACAATCTGTCCTACACGCAATTTTGCCTTCTTTTTCACATGAAGGTGCTTAATGGGAATTCGCTGTTGGTTTTCTTCATTACGTAAACCGTAAGCATCCGCAGGCTGAATAGTCACGCTGAAGCTCTCTCCGGCGGCCTTGCCTTCCATTGCCGTCGCCAAGCCACGAATAACACCTCCATGACCATGTAAATAGGCAACAGGGTCTCCGCTATGAGAGCTTTCCATCTCTTTTCCTTCTTCATTACTGAGCTTGTAGTGAAAGGTCACCACTTTATCACTACCTATGGTTAAGGCTGTCTCTTGCTCTACACTCATAACACTTCCTCAAACTTTGATCGAATTTGCGGGCTATTATCTGTGCAGACTGCCGGGATAGCAATATTAGGTGCTCTTTTTTGTTCTTGGTTTTCGCTTTTTTCGATAAGTAGGCTTGCTCGCTTTAATACCCCGCAATCCTTGGGGTAAATCAGCCAAACTCTGAGAAATCAACTGGCCCAAACGATCCGTCAGTGGTTCCATAAAGCTTTCATAATTAACCTTACGTAAACTAATAGCCTCTAACGTTGCCTCCCATTGAGCTGTCATGTCAGGGGTAGTGGCAGACGAGGGCAAACTACCAATCAACCCCCGCCCTGTTGGTGTCGAACGTATCTGTTTACCTTGGCGCGTTAAATAATCTCGCTTAAATAACAAATCCAAAATGCCTGCTCTTGTTGCCTCGGTACCTAAACCATCGGTATCCTTTAGCACCTTGCGGATCGCCTGATCTGTAACAAAACGGGCAATCCCCGTCATCGCTGCCAACAACGTTGCATCGGTAAAATACTTGGGTGGCTGAGTTTGCTTATCTTGCAACTCACCTTTTTCACAATGCAACATTTGCCCTTTTCGTAACGTAGGCAAGGTTGTGCTACTTTTATCATCTTTAGTACTGGCGGAATAAATAACTTTCCACCCATCTACAGTTACTTGATTAACTTTGGCAACAAATAGCCCACCTTCAATATCAATATTTACAATTGTCTCTTGATACTCATGTTTGGGATAAAACTGAAACAGATATTGACGCGCAACCAACTCATAAACCTGCTTCTCCTGGCTCGACAATCGACTTGTATCCATTTTTTTCTGTGTAGGGATAATCGCATGATGAGCAGACACCTTGTCATCATTCCACGCCTTGCTCTTAATGCGGATATCCGCATTTAACGTAGCGGTACGCAAGCTATCCATATTGGATTCAATCGCCAATATCACTGAAGGGGCTTGCTGAAAATGCTCCTTAGGTAAATAACGGCTATCGGAGCGAGGATAAGTAATTAATTTATGTTTTTCATATAAACTCTGGCATACGTCCAATGCATTTTTTGCAGTCATCCCATAACGTCTGGCTGCATCTATCTGCAGCGCCGACAAGTTATAAGGTAACGGTTGCAGTTGATATTTTTTCTTTTTCTTTTGCTCCAAAACCGTGGCAGGTTTATCTGTAATACGACGTACCACGTTTTCTGCCAAACTGCGATTTAATACTCGGCCATCTTCATCCTGGTGAGGTTCACACGCGTCGCTAGGCACCCACTTAGCCGTAAAACAATCACCTTTTTTTGTTTTTAGATAAGCTAAAACCTCGTAAAAAGGTTTAGACACAAAGTCCTCTATTTCTTTGTCTCGCCGTACAACCAATCCCAGGATAGGTGTTTGTACTCGTCCTACCGACAATAACCCAGAGTACCCGACCTTCTGACCTTGCAGGGTGTATGCCCGTGTCATGTTAATACCGTATAGCCAATCTGCCCGTGATCGAGCAAGTGCCGAAACCGATAACGGCATAAATATTTGATTATCTTTGAGGTCATTGATAGCGCGTTTCACTGCGGGACGGTTTAGATCACTGATCAAACAACGCTGAACACTCGTTTTCTTCTTACCTTTAACCCCCAAATGATCAATCACTTGGTCAACCAATAACTGCCCTTCACGATCAGGATCTCCGGCATGCACTAGCTGATCCGCTTCTTTTACTAGCTTACGTAATACACTAAGTTGCTTCCGTGTTTTCGGTTTTGGCTTTACCTGCCACTGTTCAGGAACAATAGGCAAGTCTTCTGTCCGCCAGCGTTTATAGGCAGGATCATACGTTTCAGGCTCCGCTTGCTCCAATAAATGCCCAATACACCAACTTACGCAATCACCGTTACCCGTTCGGATAAAACCATCGCCTTTTTGATGTGGCCCTGGTAATACGTCAGCAATTGCTCTGCCTAAACTTGGCTTCTCTGCAATATATAGCTTCACCTTATTCCACCCCACCCAAAATACTGTATAATTAACCAGTATTCTAGACAAGAAAACAAGGGTTTGGCAAGGGTTCCAGGCAATTAACTGGTTATTTTTATAGTACCTTCCTTCATTTTGTTCTAAGTGCGCCGCGCTGCGAGGCCCCCAATGCAAGATACAGTGGTAGCTCAATTCACGGATTTATTTAATGAATTTTTTACGAAGAAGTTGAAGCAGTGGCTGTTCGACCTTTAAATGAACAATTAGACCCACTAAAACTGACAGAATGACAATAATAGAAAGTAATACACTTGAGACAAATAAGCTTTGTCCCATACCATCATTTAATATGATGCCAGTGGTTCTCTCTGTAAGGGAACGTATCAGCTTAAAAAATTCGCTTAAGCTCCAAAGATGTACCAGATAAATAGAATAGGATGCATCACCAATTAATCTTAGAATCCTCTGATGTTTAAAGGCTGCTTCAATTTCTGAAGATGCCGAACTTAGAATCAATAGAAAGCTGGCAAAGCCAAAACCTATAATTGAAACAGGATGACTTTGCCATGATAATACATTGACATTTAAGCCTGAATAGTAAACAGATGTCACTAAAAAACCTAAAACACCAAGGGGGAAAAATATTTTTAAAATTGAAGCATATTTTTTATCATCAATACGCTTAAATTTTCGACATAAAATTGCAGCTAACAAGCCAAAAATAAATAGTAAATTAAAGCGATGAAATAACACGATACTGGGATCATTCCAATTCAATAAAATCAAGACAAACCAAGCTGTAATTGTAATAACCCCTAGTTTTTTATTTATAATTAAAGCTGAAAATACAGTATAAAAAATAATTTCATGAAGTAATGTCCAAGCGACAGGTATAACAAAATTTTCTTCTGACACAAATAAAAATGAATAAATTAGAAATGTTTCTACATCTACATTTATAGAGATAAGTTTCCATCCACCTAATACTAAAAATATAAGCCAATAAATTGGATATATACGGATAAGGCGTCTTTTAAAATACCCGAAGAGTTTTTTAGGAAATCCAATATCTTTTATATGCGCCGCGAGAATGACAAATCCACTCAGCACAAAAAACAAATGAACACCTGAAAATCCATAATCAAAAACACCAAAAAATGGTGCTACTCCATAATAATGTTCAATCTTATATGTCCCATGAAAAAGGACAACCAACAATACAGCAATACCTCGATATGCTTGAATACTATGAAGCATTAAATTATTCCTAAAATGATATTTTTATAGACGTGGATTAAAATATTATGTAACGGACATTATCTGATGCAGCTTATTGAAATATTGAAACCTAAAGCACAGCCAGACTATTCAATGTAAATATTTCTAACCTTCTCTGAAAATCCAATCAAATATTGGTGATCGTTTTTTGCAATTCATACATTCCTGTAAACTTTATACGGCTGAATACATGGTACGCCGAACGTCTCTTCACCCCATGTGTAAAAATCCGCGCTCTATTTTCAAGTCTTCATCGATAAAAATCAACCATTTACAGACAATGCTTTTATTATACAATGTGACAATTAGGCACTATGAATATAATCAACAAGTCTACCATCCCTATATTAATTTTTTATTTTCGATATAAATCAATAAGTTAGAAGGCTAACATTCATTTTTCATCGACTACAACTCAACAATACTCATATTGGCCAGGTAACGCGCCACCGAATAACCCAAGGTTGTCGCTAGCTCCTTAGCTCTTTTGGCAAGTTGTTTATCATTTAAAGCTCTTTTGCGCTTCCCGGCAAAGATAATCCAATTCCCACTAGTGGTCGTTGATACGCGAACCTCAGCAAAGACCTCCCCAATTACTCGTAAGTTCTCCTTATCCCGACGATGATCATTCCAGCAATTCAGCACTAACCAGCCATCATCCGTAAGCAGTTCATGGCAACGCTCTAAAAACCAAGGCGTTAACTGTTGAGGGTCTAATCCATCCGCCCCGTACATATCGGCAAGAATCAATTGAGCAGGTGATACTGCTCCATCCAGCAAATACTGCCCGGCATCATCGTCAAATACTGTTAACCGATCCGTCTTAGGCAGGTAAAAGTACTTTTTAGCAATTTTAATGACTGCGCGGCGAAGCTCCACGGCACGTAAATTGAGCTCAGGATGATAATCTAGCAAGCAGGTCGCCAAGCTCCCCCCACCCAAACCCAGCAACAATACCTCTCGTGGATCAACAAGAAGTAGTGACAACAACATCGCACGAGTGTATTCATGCTGTATTTGAGCCGGGTTTGACTTTAAAACACACGTTTGCTCATCATCTTCTTCAAAAGCCAAGTAACGTTTAACCCCGTCATCAAACACTTGAATCGGCCCATATTCATCGTAAGTACGATAAATTTCTTTTCCTAACACTGACACCGAGTGATTTCCCCTTATTTACCCATTTAAATGGTCATTTTAACGACATTATCCATTTTACGCCTCACACATTTCGTTTTATGCTTAAAGAATCAAGAAACATTGGCATTTTCCATTATTTTTTGAGGTAGTCGATCAAATATGAAACTTTCTATTGAGCAACTTTTTCACCCCGTGCATGCAGAAGACATCAATCCAGAGAATGCAGACAAACTAACTGAAAAGAACAAACACATTCTAGGCCAACGAAGAGCGACAGAAGCTCTAGAATTTGGGATTGATATTCGCCAGCCCGGTTATAACCTATACGTTTCTGGAGAAAGCGGGACCGGTCGCGTCCAGTATGTTATGGATTATCTCTCCCCAGTCGCCAGTTTAGGGGCACCACCACCAGATTGGTTATATGTAAATAACTTTGATAACCCCCGCGAGCCTCGCGTATTGTCACTACCGCCTCAACAAGGGTCAAATTTATTACGAGAGTTTGATTTACTTATCGAAGCATTGCTGGCTACCTTTCCTGCTATCTTTGACCACCCAACGTACCAACAACAAAAATCTACCTTACAGCGGCATTTTGATTGTCAGTACGATAATGCCATCGATGATATTGAACGGCAGGCTAATAACAAGAAAATTGCAGTCTACCGTGAAGAAGGCACTATAACCTTCACCCCTCTGGTTGATGGCCAGGCTGCGGATGAAGCGATGTTCGCACAACTTAGCGAAGATAAACGTAATGAGTTCCAGCAACATGTCGTCGAGTTAGAGTCATTATTAAACGCCGCATTACTTGAACTTCCACAGTGGCAACGAGAGCTGAATGATCAATTAAAAGAACTAAGAGATGGCACCATAAAACAAGCCATCAAACCGTTATTCGATAAAATTCAAAAAGCTTATCCTGGCAATACCGCTGTACTACTTTATGTTGCACAAGTACACAATCATGTACCCAGAGTCATTGAAGAATACTTAGGAGAAGAACAAGACACTAAAAATGAAGTTAGCATTAACAAACGGGCGTTACTTGAAGATCTCTACCGTCCCAATTTATTAACACGTTCACTATCAGACAATGGTGCTCCCATTGTTATCGAAACCAACCCTCACTTTGGCAATTTGTTTGGTCAACTGGATAACCCTCAAGAATCCACCCCTTATAATACTCACTATCAGCAACTAAGTGCAGGCGCTTTACATAAAGCCAACGGTGGTTATCTTATTTTACACATCGAAAAAGTGTTACGAGAACCCGCCACATGGGAAGCCCTTAAACGGGCCCTTCAAAATAACAAAATCAATTTTGAACCCCCTATACATGAAGCTCAATTAGGCATTCCCAGTACCCTCAGACCCGAAAGCATCCCACTTTCCGTTAAAATAATATTAATTGGCCCCAGGGATATTTATTACACGTTAGCGCAACTAGATAGTGAGTTTGATGAATTATTTCGTGTACTGGTTGATTTCAGCAGTGACTTTAAACGCTCTGGGCACAATCTTTTTTATTTTTCACAGCTTATCCAACACAAAGCAAAAAAGAAGGGGTTAGCTGAATTATCGATAACCGCAATTGCACGTCTCACAGAGCATGCCTGTCGATTGGCTGAACACCAAAATAAGTTATCGGCGCGGATAGAACAAATTATGGAGGTTGCCATTGAAGCTGACTATTTACGCATTCAAGAGCAACAAACTACCATTGACGCACAATACATTCTCAAAGCCATTGAAGCCCGAGAGTATCGTAATTCAAGACTAAGCCAACAAATACGAGAACAAATACTCAATGGTACCATTGTTATTTCCACCACAGGTACAGCCATTGCTCAGGTAAACGGTTTATCCATTATGGAGGTAGGTGAAAGCCTCTTTGGGTGCCCCAGTCGCATTACCGCTTCCGTTCATCCAGGAAATAACGGCGTTGTAGACATAGAACGCGAGGTCGAACTGGGCCAATCCGTACATTCAAAGGGTGTTTTATTACTTGGTGGATACCTGTGTGGCCGTTATGCCAAAGAGTTTCCGTTAGCGATTTCTGCTCATATCGCCATGGAACAATCTTATGGTTACATCGATGGGGATAGTGCCTCCCTGGCAGAACTTTGTGCCCTTATTTCTGCGCTGGTCAATATTCCATTACGCCAAGATATTGCCCTCACCGGCTCAGTCAATCAGTGCGGAGAGGTACAAGCCGTAGGGGGCGTTAACGAAAAAATTGAAGGGTTCTTTGATATATGTGCAGCAAGAGGCTTAACCGGTTCCCAAGGGGTCGCTATTCCCGCAACGAACCAACCTAATTTAATGTTGGCCCCACGGGTAGTTGATGCCGTAAAAGCAGGAAGATTTTCGATTTATACAACCACTTCGGTCGATGAGGCACTGGAATTGCTCACAGGAAGAACCATGGGTTCAGAAAATCCCCAAGGTATATTCTCAGGTAATACCGTAAATTTACAAATCGTCAAACGGTTAAAGCAGTTTTCCAATATAATGAAACCCTATAACGATAACAATCGCTGACGACTCATAATGGAAACCAACAAACCCAGAAAACCTATGGACAACCGCTCCACGGCGGAAAAATATCAATTCACCCAAGCTGATTCCATTATTTTAAGGGAAAAGCAGCGTGATGATATCAAAAAAAAACGAGTAAAAACAAAGCACTGGTTCATCAGCCTAAGTTTTGTTCTCTGCATAATTGTCACTGGATACATAAATTCACATCAATAATGCCTCTTTAGATTCCCATCACGAGAATCTAAAGAGGCATTATTGATGTGAGGTCACAGAAAACAACGATAATAAACAAAGTGTTAGCCAGGGTTGTACTTTTTGGTACAATTGCGCCCCTTGCTAACCCGATCAACTGGTTTATTGTAGAAGTATCACCACCTAAAGGGGCGGGGAATGACAATACGTTATCTATTTTTCGTTTTCGTAATATTATGCACTAGCGGTATGGCACCACTATGCCTAGCAACACCTATTGTTGTTGATTACTCAGTGATCCCAAAGACCACATTTAACCCCTCCCCCGTATCAAAGCAGCTCTCCCCAGACATACTGCTCTCTCAACAAACCGCCGACAACCTAATCAAACAAAAAAACAACGTTGCTCCTCCGGTGTCAATCGGTGCAAGTGCAAAAGAGTTTCAAGCTAACCAAGTTCAAGCTAATAATGAATTTACTCTCGACAAAGTATCTCAACAAAATAAAGATTCCCTTATACACCTTGACCTCAATTTTAATGGATTCCACCAAACCAATACCTTAGAAGAGAACACCTTCTCTCAACAACCCAATCAACCAAATCAACATCACGCCTCACTTAATTTAAATAATATTTTACGAGATACGGTTAAAGATAACGAAGTATTGATGGAGCTAGCGGAAGGCACTGTTGAAGTTTACCGTTCATTTAGCAGCACCTCTACAACAGAAGGGTTTCAAACGGCGCCCTCTGGCGTATCTTTTGGTAATACAAATTTTGGGGCGTCTCGGGATTTTTTAGACGCCGCTCCTCTTATTGCTGTGCAACAACAAGCGCCGGCAGCACAACGCAGCTGGGGGGAGGAAACGTTTTTTGACAAGCTTGTTCAATTTTGCTTTAGCTGGAAAGGCCTGCTAACCCTATGTGGTTTTCTCATTTTCAATTCCATTTTGTTCAAGCTAGTCTAGCCTATGTTTACGCCAATACTCGTCAACAGGGATCGATCAAGACTTCTTTATTAACACCTGGATTAATTTCCCAAGAGTCAAACCCTGAACCAAAATTGAAAATACCACAATAATATAAGTTACCGTTAAAATCGTATCCCTAATATCACCGGGTGGTAATGCTAGGGCCAGCGCGACAGAAATCGCCCCACGCAAACCACCCCACGTTAGAATCCATTCTGCATGTCGAGTAAGTGTTTCTTTTAAACGTAACACGCCAAGTAAAAAAGTGGTGCTGACCAAACGCGCAAGTAAAATAATTGGAATTAAGACAAAACCCACCGCCAATGTCATATGGTCGAATGCTAAAGCCAACACTTCTATACCAATCAGCACAAACAATACTGCATTTAGAATTTCATCTATCAGTTCCCAAAAAGTATCCAGATGCTCCCTAGAAGTATCCGACATCGCAAACATTCGCCCCTTATTGCCAATCATAAGGCCAGCCACAACAATCGCCAATGGCCCTGAAACATGGATATGCCCAGCCAATGTATAACCACTCACCACCAACGCTAAAGTAATCAATATCTCCACCTGATAGTTATCAACCCACGTTAACATTTTGTAACCCAGATACCCCAACACCAAACCGTATACCACACCACCAATAGCCTCTTCCGCAAACACCAAGACAATATGGCCTACTGTCATATCTTCACCTCCTTGTGCGATGCCTAACAACACAACAAAAACCACCACAGCAATACCATCATTAAACAACGATTCTCCGGTGATTTTTATCTCTAAGCTTTTTGGTGCTTTGGCCTGCTTTAAGATCCCTAACACTGCAATTGGGTCTGTTGGGGCAATGAGCGAACCAAACAATAGACAATAAATAAGCGGAATTGAAAAACCAAAAGCAGCGAAAATATAAAAGCTCACAAAGCCAACAATAAATGTTGTTAATAACACACCAATAGACGCCATCAAACCAATCGCCCACTTGCGTTCCAACAAGTCGTTTATATTAACGTGTAACGCACCAGCAAATAACAATAAACTCAACATGCCTTTCATGACAACTTCGTCAAAATCCACATGCTGAATAAAAGCTTGTGCTTGCTGTGTAATACCGTCAAAACCCGCATACTGCAGACCTAGAAGTACAATGGATATCACCAGCGATATCACCATCACGCCAATTGTGGTAGGTAATTTTATAAACCGATAATTGAGAAAGGAAAATAATGCCGTAATCGCAAGTATAATCGCGGTGGTGTCTAACATAATGATAGTTTGCCCTTTGCTTATAGAATCCGTAAGCGCGCTATTTTCTCCAATTTACTGGCAAATTTATACTGATAATTCCATTTTTAAGCAAAGAACTGTACAACACAGTAACCACATTATTAACAAGGAATAACGGGCGCCCTTCTTAATATCAATAACATGAGAATGTCGATATTAAGAAGGGTTACTTTCCATACACTCCTAAAGCGACCTAAAGTAGACGCCTACGATCCCGATCGAGGCCGTTCCAAAACGCATAAACCCCATCAAGCATCTCATTGCCGACTCGAATGAACGCATCTTCATCAACATCAAAAGTAAAATAATAGTTCTCCAACTCTTCTTGAGTATGGTGAGCATGATTAGCTTCAATACGACTATGCCAAGAGAAGAACGCCAGGGGTAACTTTTCAATATTATGACTGATCTTATATCGGTTAATACCTGACACTAATTGATCCCAAAAACCTGCTGACGCCCAATGCTCCACAACATAGGATGCTGCGGTTGCAGTTTGATAATCTTCACTTCCATATAAACGAAGAAGCTCGTCACAGAAAAATAACGTACTGGGTTTTCCTCGTCCTCTCTTACCTAAGAGACGATAATCCAACCCTATTTTTTCTGCCATTCTTACCAGCAGCTCAAAATGCGCCGACCGAAAGTGGAAACGCCCTCCTTCAATGGAACCTTCTAACCCACCAAAATCTCGGCCTTCGACACTAGATAAGCCACCTTTTTCCGACTTCTTTCTCTTATTATTAAACAATACACCCAATTCATTGGCGAGGATTTCCTTCGATGCTCGCATTTCATCAATGGTATCTGCATTAAGCATTTTATGAAGCTGGGCGATCAAGAATTGATTGGAAAAAACACTAAACTGAATAATAAAATACTTAACCTGGGCATCATTCAACTCTGCATTGGAAAACCAATGGGTATAAGGGTTATTGGTGATCACCGGGTGGGTTAATACTTCATTGTTAATACGTTGCTGAAAAGCTAAAAATGCCTCTGATTTTTCTAACGCATAATCGCCACTATCCAATTTTTTCAGCGTTGCATTTGTTAAACCAACCAAATGGTGTTGCTCGGCAAAATCATCTAAACGAGAAGCTTGCATCATGGTTCTCCTGGCCATTGACCTTGGCTTATTTTACCTAAGACAGCTGCAAGCCATAAATACCAATCAGTAATAACAAGAAACCTGCAAATTACTAAAATCAATAAGGGTACGTTATTGTAAAGGTATTACCGCTTACCCAGACGCCTTAATGCACTAGGCTTAAAGCCTCGTTTGGGAAGGACTTCATCACTGATCTCAAGCCCTTTACCGACACCGCCCAAAGCCCCTTGAGCATAATACGCGTTATCCTTTAAATCATGGTGTGCATCCACCACTTTAAAGACTCCTGGAAATGCATGGTAAAATTTGACATAGGAGGTACTGACTCTCCATAGGTCACCATTCTTATTGTAATTCTCTGCAAGAACTGCATTCCAACTATCTTCGTCAAGATACAATATGCGTTTTCTATAAGGATGGTATTTTTCTTTTTTTAATAACCCTTCAATGACCCAAACACGATGTTTCTCATATCGTAAAAATTCAGGGTTCATATGGAATTTGGTTAGAACTGCTTCACTCGGGCCATCAGATAATTTCAGCCTCTCATACAATATTTCATTATTATATGGAATAATCATTTCTTTTTTTCCCACCAAACGCCATTCATACCGATCAATCGAACCAATATAAATATCAACTTCATCCGCAAACCGTATACCTTCAGATCGAGGCATAGGTGCGTCATAATCAATGCTTGGAATACGAACAACCCGACGCTGACCCGCAAGATAACCCCATGCTTGTCTCGGAATAATACTGCCATTTACGCGTTCGTGTACTAATAAAGAACTACCAGATAGTTTGGGAGGAGAGATAACCGTGGAAAGATAATATGAATGTATTTGATCCTCCTTAGATTTTTCTCGATCCTTATTATAATATTCTGACGATAATTTGACCCTACTTTTAATAACTGAAGATCGTCTACTTTCTTGAACCACCATCTCCCAGGCCTTCACGTCAAAAGATACACCTCGAAATGACAACATGTGATTCCATAATACCTCATATCCATCTTTTGGATCTGGGAATGGTATTCCTGGATACGCACCAACGACCGCGCTACCCCCGCGAATCAATTTGGCGCTATCTCTGTTTTTACGAACCGCGTCATATATCCAGTCAAAATAGTAGGCAGGTCGATGACTGGTAAATACTGGCACTTTCATCGTTTCTGGATATCGTTCAATGAGTGCAGCAAGCGCGCCTGGCAATATCGATTGATATTGATTCATATTCGAGGCATCAATGGTATATAGCGGCTTCTCTTCCAAAAGTCCCGCGCCAAATTCTTTTCTATTTTCTTGTCCGCCCTGCCAATCAGGGATTGACCCATCTACGTTACCTTTAAGCTCTGCCCCATAGGGTGTTTTTTCCACATTAAGCGCGTTAGCACTAGTGATAACAACTACAAATGAAATAAATATTGATATAGCTAATAAATTGACTCTTTTCATTTATCTCGCTCAGTTAATACATCGATTGTATTTTCCGCAACAACATAACAGTCACGACCGTTATCTTTTGCTGCATATAATGCTTTATCTGCAGCTTGAATCAGCGAAAACACATCATAGGATCCAATTAAATCACTACTTGCGACACCCAAGCTTGCTGTAAACGACAAAGCTTCAACTCCAACAACGACTTCAAATTCTCGAATTGCCTGCCATATTTTTCTGACCATTCCTATACAATTTTTTGAGGACATATTTGGTAAAATGACAGCAAACTCCTCCCCTCCATAACGAAAAGCCAAATCTGTTTCTCGCTCAAGGACTGTGGTTAAAATACCTCCCATCTCTATAAGACACTTATCCCCAACTTGATGTCCATAGGTATCATTTAAATTTTTAAAAAAATCAATATCTATAATAATCAATGTCAAATCACTATTGGATCGACTCGCATTCTTAAGGCTAAGGTTGATACAATCATTAAAATATTTTCTATTAAAAAGACCGGTCAACCCATCCGTTATGGCAAGATCAAACAACGCTTGATCCCTGGCTTTAAGCTGTATTCGCATTTTTTCAAACACACGAGACAATTGGTACAATTCATCGCGAGTTTCTATTTCTACCTTAGTATCAAGGTCACCATTTGATACGCGCTCTGCAGCCGATATCAATTGAAGCAATGAGTGCTCAACACTATAAAATATACCCATAAATAAATATATCGCACCAAAAACCAATACGCCAATAGATAGCGCTCTCTGCCATTGATCTATTTTTAAACTGCTAATTCTTGCTTGATAACGGCTAAGTAAAGATTCAATAAGTTGATCTTGAAATTCATGGACATTAGTTAATGCATTTTGACACCCTATTCTATATTCGGATTCTGCCATTCCTAGCTCTGGATCAATAACAATTGCATCTTCCGAGAAGATTAATAATTGCGGAATCTCTTCGAGCAACGATATATTAATAACTTTCGATCGATTAGCTTCCTCAAAGCGCTCAAAAATAGACGATAGGTTTTGACTCATTACTAGATAACTTGCGTCCAGCTGTTTTGATATGGACGAGAACACCAAAATACTTTGAGAATCTAGATACCCTTTCTCAAGAAAATAGGCACCAAAACTTTCAATTTTTCCAAAATTTTCCAAGGGGGCCTGAAGATCACTCATCAAAAAAGAGGCAATATTAAGTGACAATACATCATCATCATTCATTAACCCCGCTTCAGCAACAACCAGCATACCCAAACGGTGCGCTTGTATTACAACGCCATTGCCAACATCAAATACACTGTAAATACTATCACCCTCAGTCCCCGCACTATCACGGCCCGATACAACAGCCATCGCCAAATTGCTAATAGCCAGCTTAACAAGGTTATTTCTAGCAATAGACGGCCTTTCCTCTAACACTGCGAGCGCCTCTAGTATTGCCACCTTATGTTTTTCCGAGTCACTTTCAACCAGCGATTTCGGGTGCAACAAGGTACGAACTCGGTTGTTTCTTATCGCGCCGATGTGACGACTTACTTGTTGAATATCAGTAAGGCGCTCTACTGCAACAAATTTACGCTCTAACTGCTCTATTTTATGAAAGTGCTCTACCGTCTCATTAATCACGACCAAGATAAGAGGCACAGCAAATAATGCCGTAGCCACAGCAAACTTACTAACGTAAGTTAGCCGACTCATCAGCAACACTGCTGGAGAAAACCACGCCTCCAGTACTTTTGAACTCAATTTATCTTTCATTCATACCAAGTCTTAGCCACACCTGTGCCCAGGTGATAAAAAGCCTATTGATAGAAGTATAGAAGACCCTATTCTTTTGGGTGAAAAATTGGCATTCAGTCTGACTACTTTTTACGTTCTTTTATACCCCCTCTCGCTCCGTCTTTCAAAATAGTTACTCTAGGTTACTCAATTACGAAAAACATACCTAAATATCAGTTATTTAGTTGGAACACAGGAGAAAAACTAAAGTTTAATTTCAACATTCAAACTGACGAACAGTTAACAGATTTTGTTCTTAACAATGTCATTCTTAACCCCTTCTAGGGCCCCAATTTAAGGCCCTAAGTTTATCCAAAATCTAAGCGACGCTCGTTAGGTCACGTATTTTATGACACCTAATGACTCCCGCAAATATTGGACATTATAAGTCGCTAAGTCTATGCTCGGCGGCCGAAGTCAAGCAACGCAAGATTGCTACACAGAGATAACATCTATGACGCACGCCAAACAACTTACCTTAATCGTTATGGCATTTTTTATGCTCGTTAGCAGTGGATGCAGCTATCACAAGGTCCAAGCATGGGAACGAGGAAACCTTGCCAATCCCGTCATGTTACGAGACTCAAATACTTCACAAGCCATCTTAGAGCAACACACTTATAGCGCTAAAGAATCAACCGCAGGCGGATATAGCACAGGAGCGGGCGGTTGTGGCTGTAACTAAGAAAACGGCTAAGACCGACGCACTCAAAGCACTAATGGGTGCAGCTCTTGCGCTGCCCGGTATTTCAGCTGCCGCAGAGCAAGGTTATCGCTCGGAAGATATCGAAATTGGTGTTCATCATTCGGAGTTCACTGAATCCGGTGACCGTATGACGATTAAGGCTGATCAGATATCCATTACCGGACCTATTGGTCGAGACTTTGAAGGCAACTTTAGCGCGATCCGCGACGTTACCAGCGGTGCATCTCCAGTGGTTAACTTTCTCGACGGCGAAGGGAAACCCCATCAGTTTTTAGAAACTGGCGCATCAATTGAAGACCAACGAGATATTTACGAAGGGACACTCACGCACTACGGTGATAACAGCCTATCCAGCATTAAGCTAGGTACGTCCGAAGAGGATGACTATACTTCCGATTATTTTAGCATAAGCCATCGCTTCGATTTTAATCGTAAATTATCCAGCCTAACCTTTGGTTATGGCCATAGTGATGACGATGTGTGGAATTCCTACAACCCCAGCGTGTTGCTTGAAGAGCCTTCTATTTTTAATACCCGACAAAAAGATGAATTTAATATTAGCTTTGGTCAAGTTATTAATAAAAACACCACGATTCAACTTGCATTAACCTACGTTGACAGCAGTGGTTTTTTATCTGATCCGTATAAGAAATCCTTTGTTGTTGATGAGGCGATTTTTGATTTTCGTAAGTTAAATATTGATATTGCAGGAATATTTCGTTATTTGGTGGATTCAGGAGTTATTCGATATGTAAATAATTCAGGTATTACAGAGACCATCAATAACCTTTTCCCTGGCCTTATTACTGCGGCATCCGAAAATATTTTAGGTGTCATTAAAGACAATCGCCCAGAAAAACGCGAACAGTGGATTTCATTATTACGCATGAGCCACTACTTCAAAAGTACCAACTCAGCATTACACACCGATTATCGTTACTCAGATGACAGCTGGGGCGCTTATTCTCACACGTTAGAATTCAAATGGAATATCGGTTTGGGACTTGGCTGGCAAGTTTCTCCTGGTGTTCGATTTTACTCACAGCATAGTGCCTTTTTCTACGACACCTTTTTTGAAACCATTCCGAACCACGGGTATGTCAGCAGTGATTATCGTCTAGCGGGGTTTGGTGCCTTTTCTAAAAAACTGGAAATATCAAAAGAGTTTGGTCGTGATTTTACCGTTTATCTTCATTATGAAGAGTACGAGCGACAATACGATTACGAACAGGGTGGACAAACGAATGGAGACCCATTAGATGATTACGAGTTTACTGCCTTTAGCGTAAGTTTTGATGTGCGCTTCTAAAACACAACTCAGCCCTAGCCATTTTGATTTCAAAGCAATGGGCTCGCCCTGTACCATCACAGTTTATGCATCCGATGCATTAGAAGCTATCAATGTAATACAAAAAGCAACGGCTGAAGTTAATCGTTTAGAAAACAAGTTTTCACGTTATATAAAAAACAACGTGTTAGACCACGTCAATCAAGCCGCCCAAAAAGGAACTTATGCTGATGTCGACGATGAATTTATATCATTACTCAATTATGCAGATACCTGCTACCAACAAAGTGACGGCTTATTTGATATAACAGCAGGCGCACTAAGCCGGATATGGGATTTTTCTTCCTCAAAAAATCTACCCAGCGATACCGACATCAAAAATGTACTACAACATATCGGTTGGCAGCATGTAAAAATAGACAACAACCGTGTGCATTTTTTAACTCAGAATATGGCGTTAGATTTTGGTGGCATTGTCAAAGAATATGCCGCAGACAGTGCTGCTAACATCTGTGCTAGCCATGGCATTAAACACGGACTGATAAACTTGGGGGGGGACATTAAGGCCATTGGCCCTCACCCCGGCGGGGCCCCTTGGAAAATCAATATTCGCGATGCCCACAAACCAGGGCAACATAAAGGTGTTATTGATTTATACACTGAAGGTTTAGCAACAAGCGGGGATTACGAGCGATTTATTGAAATTGACGGCCAACGTTATAGCCATATTTTGTCACCCAAAACGGGCTGGCCGGTGAAAGGGTTAGCGTCAGTAACGGTGAAAGCGTCACAGTGTGTTATTGCCGGATCCGCCTGCACCATCGCGATGTTAATGGAACATGATGGCGTCGATTGGCTCAACGCTTTAGGCGTCGAATGCTTGTGGCAGGATTAGCATCAAACAAGATTAGTACCCGACAACGTTAAAGCCAGGCAATAAAAAACGGTAAGCCGTTCGATTAATACAATATTCAGTATTAACCTCACCACTTACCGTTTCCAACCGCGCAATTACCGAACGCGATTAATGTAACTGTTTCATAACTAACATCATCGCAACATCGTCATAACAACATCGTCATGACAACAGTTACTGCAATTTAAACAATTGCCAACAATTCAACATCAAATACCAATGTTGCGAATGGGCCAATAGCACCACCTGCACCTTGCTCACCGTAAGCAAGACCGTAAGGTACTGTTAAGCGCCACTTTGAACCAACAGGCATTAACTGTAATGCCTCTGTCCAGCCAGCGATAACGCCGTTTACTGGGAATTCAGCAGGCTCACCACGATCGTAAGAGCTATCAAACACAGTACCGTCTAACAATGTACCATGATAGTGAGTACGAACAGTAGAAGCAGCAACAGGCTTCTCACCGTCACCAGCTGTTAGAATTTCATACTGAAGACCAGACTCTAGTACAACAACGCCGTCTTTCTTCGCATTTTCAGCTAGGAAAGTTTCACCCGCTTCGGTTTGACCTTTAGACGCCTCAGCTTGCTTCGCTTGCATAACTTCACTGATTTCACGGAATGCCGCATCCAAATCCGCAGGGTCAACAGCCAATGGCTGATCGTTTAATGCATCGGCAAGGCCTGCAAGTACATCATCAATAACCATTCCATCAAATGGGTTTTGCTTTAATTGATCACCCATTTGGCGACCAATACCGTAGCTGACGCGCGCTTCGGAAGTTGTATATTTTTCAGACATATAATCTCTCAATCTATCTAATGTATGTATCGTGTTAAATGATTCGTAAGGGTGTTACTCAACGTGCAGAACAGAGCCTGGAGCGCATTCTATCACCCATAAGACGTTTTTACACATTGGCCTCTAATCCCTACTCAGAAATTAGGGTATACGGCAGATTTATCGTTTTTTGCCAAACATCACCGCATCGCCCTCTGCATGCCACTGAGGATATTTGGGCATAATATCAATAAACAAGGGGGATGCCAGCAATCCATGTAACCAACGTTGCACATTGGGGTATGGCGCCTGATCAAACCATGACTTATCAACATGGGCAAACTGACGAATAAAGGGAAATATCGCGATATCCGCTAAGCTGAGTTTATCTGCCATAAGATAAGAATGGCATTGTAGTTGCTGCTCCAACTGGGCGATAAACGCCTCCGCTTGCTCTCGGTAATAACTCACGGAGTGCTCCGGGAACCGGTCTGCATATTTATAATGATCTAACCAATGCTTAAACTGACCGTCGTTTTGGGCAATAAGTGCCATTGCAGCTTTATGCTGCACTAAAAGCCAGCCCTCTGAGTCAGGTTGACCTAACGCCCACAACATAATGTCTAAACTTTCATCAATCACCCGCCCCTCAGGTGTCACCAACACAGGTACCGTCGCTTTGGGAGAAAGCTCTCGTAACTGAATCGGCTTATCTCTCAGCACCACTTCTCGAAGCTCTACAAGAACCCCACTTCCATAAAGTGCCAATCTTGCCCGCATGGCGTATGGGCAGCGGCGAAAGGAATAAAGGAGAGGGTGACCGTTTGTTAACGGTTCATTCGTGGATTTGGACATTTGCTTTACATTACCCTGCACTTGTTACCAATAAGAGATTTTGAAATCATAGAAATGATCGGAGCGATATACTACTCTAATGGCATACCCCTTAGAAGCAGCCCCAGTATTATGAAGGAAACTCTACATTATTGCCTAATTAGCCTTGGATGGATTTGTGTTGTATTAGGCGTTGTCGGTATTTTTCTTCCCTTGTTACCCACAACACCTTTTATTTTGTTAGCAGCCTGGTGCTTCGCAAAATCGTCTCCTCGATTCCACCTCTGGCTAACCTCTCACCCCAAGCTAGGCCCCATCATTCATACTTGGCAAAGTGGTGAAGGTATTTCTCGGGGCCTTAGGAACCGTGTATTAGTGGTTATGTGGGCAAGTATGTTGCTGTCAATGTGGATTGTTGGTAAATGGTGGTCTATTGCTCTACTCAGCAGCATTGGTATAGCGGTGAGTATTTATATTTTTCGACAACCTATCACCGAACCCGCACACTCGCTCGCTCAGCAAGGTGAGAAATAGAGCTTCCCTGGACGTGCCGAAACAATCGATAAGAAGCACAAAATACCAGCAGTTTCACCGGTTCAAACTGTGCGACTGCCACTTGGTAGGATTCCCGTTTTTTCATTGCGGATAGCCAACGGCGAATTCGCTTCCGCTCTTGCAACGGATACCCCATACGTTGTAAACGATAAATATTGGGGAACAGTGATAAATCAGCCAACTGGACATCTCCTCCCAATAAATACTTATCGGCATTCAATTGATCTTCAACCACATCCAAGATGACCTCTACCGATCGAAATGCTGACAGTAATTGCTCCTCGTCATAACCTCCTTGCTCAGACAACGTCTTATGAAATAGCACCAGTTTTTTATCTTTCTGCTGTTTTTCAAATTCCGCCATCTGCTGTTGCGTCTTACGCACCAGCGGTTTAAATAAAAATTCGTAATACAGATATTTTGAATATCCATGCAAATCAGATGCTAACGTCATTAATGTCTGCTGTGCAGCCAGCCGCTCTGGCGTCATTGGCTGAAAACGCTTCCCCCCATAAGTATCATCTAGGTAGATCAGTATCTCATTGGATTCAACCACAACATTACAATCATCATCCAGCGCGGGTAACAACCCCTTTGGATTAATTGCCAAATAAGTATCATTAACATGCTCCTGTTTCAGCATATCAACAAGGTGACTGGTATAAGGCAAGTTTAATTCTGCCAGCAACAACCTAACTCGCTGAGAGGCTGTTGATATTGCTCCATGATATAAATGTAAATCCTGTTGTGACACATTGCTACCTATTTAAAAGCTATCTATTAAAAAGCTACCTACTTTAAAACGGCCCGAATTAACGAATAAGACAGTTTAACGATCTGATAAAAAACCTAATTTCTGAAACACTGGTTCGGGCAACCAACGTACCACCCACATAACAAACCACCAGTACCCAGGAATGTAGTGCACATAACGGTGACTTTCAAATGCTTGAACAATTTTTTCTGCCACCGTGCCTACTGTCGAAAAAGAAAAGTTCTTTTCATGATCAACTGTCATCGGAGAATCCACCGGGCCCAGCTTAAAGGTATACACTTCTAACCCTGAGCCCCACTTCACTGATCGCAACCCTTGCAAGTAGGTATTTAACGCACCTTTGGCCGCACCATAAGTGTAGTTTCGAGGACGCCCTCTGTCCCCCGCAACACTGGTAATGACACCAATTTTCCCCGAAGGCTGATTTTTCATCAATGTGGTTAATGTCACCAATTGTGCAACCACTGATGTGTAGTTAACCTCAATAACCGTTAACGCTTCTTCGACGCTCCTTTCGCTTTCAATCTGATCACCAATAACACCATGAGCTATTAACACATAATCAAACGATCCCATCTGATCATAAGCCTGACGTATGCACACCTGTGTCGCAGGCAGATCAACAAAATCCACACAAGCAGTACCAACCACAACATCACCAAGCCGCTCTGACAAGGCATTAACGGCATCTTCACGACGCCCCATTAAGTATATACGATGTGGCTGTGCTACTGGAGACGCCTCACCGTAAAGCTCCGCGATTTGACCCGCCACAGCCGACGTCGCGCCTAGAATTAAAATTGTCGACATAACCGCCTATCACCTATACGTTGCTATTAAATAGTCACTACAGAAGAATCATACGAGATTATTGTCTTCACTTCCCTACCTGCGGTAAAGTGTTTTCCTCAGGATTGATTAAAAACAAGGTTCAACAGTATGACCTCAGCTCAACCACTAGCCTCACCCCGCATTAACCTTACACACCGACTCACCAAGACCACATCGGTTGTTTTACTATTATTGTCTTCAACCTTATCCCATGTTTATGCCAGTACACTAGGCGATATAAAGGAAAAAGGTTACGTTACATGCGGTGTCAGCCAAAGTTTACCTGGTTTCTCTTACATTGAAAAAGATGGTAAATGGAGCGGCCTCGACGTGGACTTTTGCAAAGCCTTAGCAACAGGCATTTTTAACGACAGCGCAAAGGTGCGATACTCCCCGTTATCTGCAAAAGAACGTTTTACCGCCTTACAATCCGGTGAAATTGACGTGTTATCACGCAATACGACATGGACAGCCTCCCGCGACACTAGCCTAGGCGTTCACTTTGCAGGCGTGATGTATTATGACGGCCAAGGATTTATGGTGCGTAAAGACCTGGGCGTCAACTCCGCACTTGAATTGGATGGGGCGACATTATGCACCAATACCGGCACCACAACTGAACTGAATATGTCTGATTATTTTCGGGCCAACAACATGCAATACAAACCCGTTGTCTTTGAGAAATACGATGAAGTGTTAGCTGCTTATGAAGCCGGGCGCTGTGATGTGCTAAGCACAGACCAATCGGGGTTATTCTCCCAGCGAATTCGACTTAAAGATGCTAACGCTCATAAAATATTGCCCGAAATAATTTCCAAAGAACCCCTAGGGCCTGCGGTAAGACAAGGGGATGATCAATGGTTTAATATTGTAAAGTGGACGTTATACGCATTACTTGAAGCAGAAGAGCTAAATATTACGAAAAAAAGTCTTATGTTGAAAAAACTACCCACTAAACCCAAAGAAAGACGTTTTTTGGGATACGATGGCAATATCGGTGAAAATTTAGGACTATCCAATGCTTGGGCCAGGCAAATCATCCAAACACTAGGTAACTATGGGGAAATCTATGAAAAGAATATTGGTAAACATTCACGCCTAAACATCCCCAGAAATCACAACAACCTTTGGACACAAGGCGGCTTACATTACGCTCCGCCATTTCGCTAGGTCGTTCACTGCATGCTGATAAAACAAACCACCAAATTACGCGCTTGGTTATATCAAGCGCTTTTTATTATTGGCATTATAGGTATCTGCTGGTTACTCATCGATACCTTGCTGGGAAATTTAGCTCACCAAGGCATTGTTACCGGGCTAGACTTTTTGGATAACAATGCAGGCTTTGGTGTTATCTTTAGTCTCATTGACTATAACGAATCGGATTCATACGGCCGTGTATTTTTTGTTGGTTTACTCAATACGTTGCTAGTCGCTGGTCTCGGCATTGTATTTTCAACCATACTAGGCTTTCTTCTTGGTATAGCACGCCTTTCACACAACTTTCTCGCCCGTAATATTGCTTCTGCTTACATCGGTCTGTTTCGAAATGTGCCGTTATTATTACATCTATTTTTTTGGTATTTTGCTGTTCTTCAACCCTTACCGGGCCCCAAGCAAAGTTTGCATGTTGCAGACGCCTTGTTCCTGAATAATAGAGGGTTATATATTCCTACATTGATAGACAATGCCAACACCACTATCTGGCAATATACGATAGGTATATCGTTAATCATTATTATGCTTTTCCTGATCTCTGCTAACAAAAGAAAAAGTAGTGCCACAAGTAGTGCCAAGAGCAGCAATATAAGTGACAACAAAATTAGCGAAAAGACGAATACTAAAAAAGGCACCTTGCTTTTACTATTCATCTGCGTTTGTACCTTACTCAGTATTTTTGTTGGAAGTCCTTACGATCTCAACACCCCGGTCTTTGGTCGCTTTAATTTCTCTGGTGGCACCGTTATTATTCCAGAGCTTATTGCACTTGTACTGGCATTATCTCTTTATACTGCAGCGTATATTGCCGAGATCGTTCGTGCCGGCATCGAATCTGTACCCAACGGTCAAAAAGAAGCAGCAAACTCCTTAGGGTTATCGCCGTCAGACAGTTTACGTTTTGTTATCATCCCTCAAGCATTACGCCTGATTATCCCCCCCTTGACCAATCAATATTTAAACTTGACCAAAAACTCATCCCTTGCAGCAGCGATAGCCTATCCCGACCTGGTTTCAATTTTTGCTGGCACCGTACTCAATCAAACCGGGCAAGCCGTCGAGATCATCGGCATTACCATGCTTGTTTACTTATCCATCAGTATTGCTATCTCTCTTATCATGTCTCTTTACGAGAAAAAGTCTCGTTGGAATCAATGATGAGCAAGGCTATAAATACAACGATAATCCCCCTAAAATATTGCATCCAATGGATGTATAAAAATCTATTTAGCAGCCCCATCGACTGTGTCATAACGCTTTCACTTTGTCTGTTTATCACATGGTTTTTCCCGCCACTACTTGACTGGTTTATTCTCCAAGCGACTTTTATTGGTGAAGGTAGTGAGCAATGCACTAACGATGGGGCTTGCTGGATATTTGTTCGTGAATTTCTTCCTCAGTTTATTTTTGGATTCTACCCAGAAGAGTCCCGCTGGCGATTAGTAACCGCCGTTATTATCGCGATATTATTTATCGGCATACAAATAGTATTTAAGAAAAAATATCTCAAAATTCTTACGCCCACACTCATTGCCAGCTATCCAATAATTGCCTTTATACTACTTTATGGGGGCGCATTTGGTCTTGATATCATAGAAACCCATCAATGGGGTGGATTATTTCTGACCTTAGTCATTGCTATAGTTGGCATTGCAGGTGCATTTCCTTTAGGTGTAGCACTTGCCCTTGGTCGACAAAGCAACTTACCGATCATCCGAGCATTCTGTCGATTATTTATTGAATTATGGCGGGGGGTGCCATTAATTACCGTGTTATTTATGGCATCCGTTATGTTGCCCCTATTTTTACCTCAGGGTTTGGATATTGATAAATTACTCAGAGTCCTTATTTGTATTATGTTATTTGCTAGTGCCTATTTAGCCGAGGTTATTCGGGGCGGCATTCAAAGCATTCCCTCTGGGCAACAAGAAGCGGCAACCGCATTGGGGTTAAGTTATTGGCATACCACGCGTTACATTATTCTCCCGCAGGCACTGCAACACGTTATTCCAGGTATTGTTAATACCTTTATTGGACTTTTTAAAGATACAACACTGGTGTTAATTGTCGGACTTTTTGACTTTTTAGGTATCGTACAAGCCGCCGCAACAAATCCCAAATGGCTAGGGCACGCCATTGAAGGGTATATCTTTGCGGCATTTGTTTTTTGGTGTTTTTGTTTCTCAATGTCGCGCTTTAGTCGCCACCTTGAGCAACGCTCACACTTAAAAGCAAAACCAACGACGCACCCCACTTAATACAGGTACAAAATAGGTACAACACATGAACACCAGCAATAACATTATTGTCTTTGACCAGGTCAACAAATGGTACGGCAACCTGCATGTATTAAAGGATATTAATCTCTCCATATCAAAAGGCGAGAAGTGGGTCATCTGTGGCCCTTCAGGATCAGGAAAATCAACCCTTATTCGCTGTATCAATAATTTGGAAACATACCAGAGTGGGCAATTACAGGTTAATACCAAGGTACCCCAGCAGGTCGGTATGGTCTTTCAACAATTTAACCTCTTCCCCCATCTTAGTGTTTTGGAAAATTGCACACTTTCCCCTGTGCGGGTTAAAGGACAAGACCAGCAAGCAGCCGTAGACATTGCAATGCATTACCTAACACGCGTTAACATTGCAGAAAAGGCTCATCAGTACCCTCATCAACTATCAGGAGGTCAACAGCAACGGGTCGCCTTAGCACGGGCTCTTGCTATGGAACCCGAAATCATGTTGTTTGACGAACCCACCTCAGCATTAGACCCAGAGATGATCAAAGAAGTATTGGATGCAATGATGGAATTAGCTGACTCTGGTATCACAATGGTGTGTGTTACTCATGAAATGGGCTTTGCCCGACAAGTTGCAGATCATGTGGTATTTATGGATCAAGGGAGCATCATTGAAACCGGCCAACCTATTGATTTTTTTGACAATCCTCAGCAACCCAGGACTCAACAATTCCTCCAGAAAATCCTACCGTATTAATCTAATTCACCTCCTCACATTCTTCTCTGCCGCATACGCCCCGGGATGCCTAAACTGAGCTGGCAACTCGCCAATGCTGCCCTACAATTAGGTGAGACACCGACAAAATCTTGTGGATCCACCTATTAATGACCTCTTTCGATACTGAACCGAAAAAGAATGCTCTCGCAACTCAAATGCTTCGAGGCGTATTTGGTGTCTACCTCTTTATTGCTATCGCTGTCACAGCCATCCATATGATTGCAGAATACTTCAACACAGAAGATAGTATTTACCAAGAGATGAATCAGATCCACAAGACGTTTGAAACAGGCTTAGCACAAGCGCTATGGACGATGAACGATGAGCAATCCAGTGCAATCCCTCTAGGCATTCTAAATATGCCCGTAATAACACGAGTACAATTATTAGATCATCAAGGGAAAATACTGAGTGACATTCAGCAAAATACCACTCAAGAAAACATGTTCACAAAATCCTTCGAAATATACTATTACAACAGCGGAAAATCCCATACTGTTGGCACTCTATTATTATCATCATCACAAGATATTATTATCAATAAGCTACGTCACGGGTTTATTTTTATTTTGATAAATGCGGCTATAAAATCCATTGCACTGTGGCTAATTTTCTTATGGTTTGGAAAACGTCTAATCCACAAACCATTACACGCCATCACTCGCGCCATTAAAAAAATGGATATAGACAACTTACACATGACCGTCATCCGATCACCAGACAATAACCAAAATGAGATCGGTACCCTGACTGAGTCGTTCAATACATTAATAACCAGGCTCTCCTCCGCTAAAATGGACTTAGACAAAATCCACCAACAACAAGAATTAGAGGTAAAAGAACATAAAATTGCAAAAATTGAGATTGAGCAACTTAACAATGTTTTAGACGAGCGTGTCAGACTACGAACCCTAGAATTAGAGCATTCTCAAAAAGAAGCACTACAAGCTAATCTCGCAAAAACACAATTCCTTGCCCGTATGAGCCATGAATTACGAACACCACTCAATGAAGTGCTCGGATTCGCACAAGTCCAAGAGCGTTTGTTACGAAAAGAAGGAAATCAACGCCAAAAAGAAACCACACAGCACATCCTTGATGCAGGACACAAATTATTGCGCATCATCGAAGATATTCTTAATTATTCACAAATAGATGATACCGAAAATGATATAGCACTAGAAATTTGTGATGTTGACGTTGCCATTCTGGAAGCCATTCAACAAGTTCAAGAATCCAACAAGGGCTCTCAAATACAAATTAACTATGCTTCTTCCCAACTAAAAGCAAAGTCAAATTTATTAAAACTTATGCAAGTTGTTACCCATATCGTTTCTAACGCCGTCAAATACAATCATAACAAAGGAAGCGTTAACATCATGTGCGCTATTGCTGTAGAGGGACATATTGAAATAGCCATTCAAGATACCGGCGTAGGAATTGGAAAAGAGCATTGGAAAGATATATTTTTACCATTTACTCGACTTGAATATGCTGAATCACATCAAATAGGTGGAGTCGGTGTAGGTTTATCACTCGCAAGGTCACTGATCCGAAAAATGCAGGGTGACATTTCACTATCTCATAGCTCCCCAGATGGCAGTTTGTTTATTATTACCCTTCCAATATCCGAAGATTTAGGCATCAGCGCTCAACTATAGAAACCGTAGCTTTAACAAATTCAACATAAGCGGTTTTTTGTAATCCGATAAACTAACTTCATATGAATTTAGCCAAGGGGCCTTAATCACTACAACTCAGGGATGTTACACTTCAAGTTCAAACTCCTCTTCAGGTTCAAACTCCTCTTCAGGTTCAAACTCCTCTTCAGATTCAAACTCCTCTTCGGATTCAAACTCCTCTTCGGATTCAAACTCCTCTTCGGATTCAAACTCCTCTTCGGATTCATACTCTTCTTCGGATTCAAACTCCTCTTCGGATTCATACTCTTCTTCAGATTCATACTCTTCTTCAGATTCATACTCTTCTTCAGATTCATACTCTTCTTCGGATTCATTCCCCTCCGTTTGAATCACAAAATCTCGAGCAGCAAATCCTTCATTTTCCCAACTACCACCAATCTGAATTGGCTCATCGATATCAAACATACCTTCATCAAAAGAATTAGGTAAATCAAATCCAACACCATTGATTACCGCCTCACTATCAATATTAGAAACAAAACCTTCCATTAATAAAAATTCTGACTGCTCAATAACTTGGCTTACTGAATCTGAACCAATATTATCCACACGCACAAAGTCACCAGTCGATTCACCCCCTGACACTTTCCCTGGCGCATCTTCCGCCAATATCAGGTCACCCGTAATCAGTAAACGGCCACCTTCGTATTCATCCATCAACCAACTATCAACCTGAAGGCGCAATCCATTCACGGCATACGTATTGTCTTCTATGAATTCAGGAGTGCCGATCACCTGTACGAATTCTTTTTCCTTTATCACATCAAGCCGAGTCGCCTGTATATCACCACTTCGACGACGGTGCCCACTCACTGCCAACCATTGCCCAACACCAACATTCGCAAACGGCATCAACTTACCGTTATTTTCCACCAAGGTATCTTTTTCTATATGTATCGTTTGGTGTAATACCGTGACAGTATCTTCCGTACGAGAAGAAACAGGGCCTATCGTTTCATGAACAATATCGATACTGCGTGCAGCAAAGAAACCTTTATTACGATCGGACAATACCGCTACTACTTGACCAATCTTTAAATCTTGTTGATTTGCCGACTTAAAGTTAATTGTAATTGGCGTTTCATCATCAAACGTAACGTGTGCATCATTAACCCAAATAGAACCAAAGGCCGTGATTGTTCCAACAATACCCGTTCCCTTATTACTCGCGCGGACACCAGTACCACCAATGCCCTCTCCTGATACCAACTGTTTGCCAGTGCCACCAATACCTTCACCGCCGAATGCAACCGCCCCAGTACCACCGATACCTTCACCAGCATTTGCGATATAACCCGTGCCACCAATTCCTTCATCAACATGTCCAGAATCTGCAATATATGACGCACAAGAAACCAGTAATAAAGAAAGGCATAACCATAAAAAGGTGCGCAGGAAACTCATCCATTAATCCTGCTTTTCGTGAAAGACGTAAACGCCGGTATTAAATCGCCGTGACCCTATTGCTCCGGCAGATTCTTGCTCTGCCTTTAGCTCCAAGGATTTTCTATTCAGTTTTTTTAGCAATGCCATTGCTTCAGCCTCTGACATCGCTTTTAACTGAGCAATTGAACCATCGGTTAACCCTTCGTAGTACACACAACGCTCAAAATAAGGTGGCGTATCCAGGCGTATATTCTTGCTAGCGGCTGACAAGTGATCTGCCACATTCATACCCAAATAAAAGGCTTTCTCCTCAATGCCCGACTGCGGTATAAACGCGTCGCTATTCAGGCTTATCATTCCATCACTAACGGTAGCAATACCTAACCGCTGCCACTCATCTATCACCACCCGAGGGCGAATATCCTGTTTACAAACACTAAGAACCAAACCTTCAAAACTTACCCCATCACCCCGTAACGGTAATGCTACAGGTCTGTCATTAACATCCAAATACGCCCCATCAGACACCCACTTTGCGACCAACTGAGCACCCACACTAACCACTTCTGGCAACACCTCCCCTTCTTTTAACGCTCCTCGTAAACGTCGAGTATCCTTTCGATGTACACCGGTTAGCAAACTTATCCGTGTATCGGTTTGAGGCTTATCATCCAAAGCTAATTCATTTTCGGCTACGTCCACATAAACCGACTTTAGTAACTCTGATAGATAAGGGAAGGTAATTTGAAAATGCAGGAGCAGGTGAACCAATGGCTTTAAGATACGTTTAAGCGCAGCAACAACAGGGGCTGGAGGGGTTACAGAGGTGGCTGGCGTGTTAGTACTGCCGGATTCAGGTGCTCGATTTTCACTCATACATCGACACTAGCACAAAGAGGGAATTATTCCCACCCAGCAAATGGATTTCTGAGTTTAAGGCATAGTTTAAGACATATTAGTATCCGTTTAATCTGACACAAATTCATATACCGGTTCTAACGATGCGACTCTTTCCAAAAAATCTCAACATACTTTTGCGTGAACAAACCTGCCAAAAAGGCAGAAAATAACAAATGAATGGCATAATATAACCTTCCTCCACGCTTTGTCTTCTTCAAAATTAACAATAACTTAGCGAGAAACCCAAGGATTCGCATAATGAAACGTCCATTTTTAAAGTCATTCACATATTGCAGCTATTTTATTTTCATACTGCTCTCTTTTGGCTTAGTCAGCGGGTGTGCAAAAGATACCCCCATTAATATTAACGACCCCCTAGAAAATAGGGGCCCCTATGATGTTCATATTAGTAGTGTCAGCATTCCAAACCCAGAAAACCCTGATAAGCCGCTTTCTGGAAAGGTTTACTTTCCGTCGCAGGATACAGGTACATCAAGAGCAAACGGTGACTACAAGTTAATCCTATTAACACCCGGTTTTTCTACGTCTTTTACTCTTTATGAGCGCTTCGCCAGGCACTTTGTTTCTCATGGGTTTGTTGTATTGGGTTTTGATTTTGTGCCTAGCGCCATCTCTACTGATGGTGAACATGACTATAAAGCACGCCAAGTTAGTTATGCGATTGACTTTGCATTAAGTACCGCGAGTGAGATTTCGGACTACATTGACCCTGCTAATATAGGATTGGCTGGACACTCCATGGGGGCAAAGGTGGGTTTCTACGCAGCATCAATCGATCAGCGAATTAGTGCTATAGCCGCCATGGATCCATCTAATGCTGGTGGGCCACCTTGTTTCATATCCCCTTCCAATTGTGCTGCTTATCCTGTTGCACCAAACCCAACCCGTGAAGCAATTGGAGTTTTGAACAACATCCAAACTGCCAGCCTCATTATTAGATCCTCTCCAGATCCACTTTTTAACCCGGCAGAAGAATTTAACGCATCGTGGTTTTTCTACGGTTACGATGGAAACAGTTTATATGCGGTAGCATCTCCTGCTGTCTATATTGATATGGGAAAGACTTCCCATGCCGCATATGTCCCTCTCATCTCACGCCCAATTGCTGCATTTTTAAAGCGCACAATGACAGCCTGGTTTATGACACACCTTCAAGGTGAACCAATGCAAGAATATTATGACGGCGAGATTATTCAAGCAGATATAGATAAAAGGTTAATCCTCAGTGTGGATTACCGTTAGCTTTTTTATAAAATATTTTCCTTTTATAGGGATACCCTAACTACCGAGAATCAACAAGAGGATCTTTACACGAGTTATCATTTATACAAATCTGGTTTAACTTAGCTTGCTCTCTAATTTCAATGATATTTGGTAGAGCATCTAAAAACAATTCAAAAACCTTTTCTCTTAAGCCCTTATTCAACATTTTGTTTATTTTAGAAATAATCATTCGCCCTTGCTCCGTATCTGGGCAACTCGCCCGTATCGGTGCAAAACTTTGTCCTTCTAATAACATTAAATACTCTAGAGAATGGTGGGGATAAATCATTTCAAAAATCGGAAATTCTTCAGGGAAGATCAAAACACTATCGACATTTCTACTTGAAACGTTAGCCAGTCTTAGCATACTCACTGGCCCTTCGGAAGCGGTCATATAACGAATATGAGTGCCATACTCCTTTTTGCTATCCTCTACAATTTTCCCCATTGCTCCAAACACCGGACGACCATCCATAATCAACATGTGTCCCGCAGATTTTGTAGCCTCAATAACATCCAATATGGAAACAATTCTTTTTTTACCGTTATTCGACAATTTCTTATAAAGTTCAGGTCGAACTGCCACGCCATAATCAACGGTATTAATAATTGAATCTGAATAGACTCGATGACTCGTACCCGGTAACTTCCAACTTCCAGTACTGCAAAACTTCGTGTTTTTAGTGTCAAGCATGTCATTTTTCCACCGAGCCGCATTAACCAAAAAAATGTCATTTTCGAGCCCTGCCTCGACATACGCATTGGCCAATACGTAACCAATCCCACGTTCAGAGACCGATCCAAATGGAGGAATATTAAAGGTGTACCATGAATAGGGGGACTCACCGTAAGATTTTGAAGAAAAAGAAAAAATCAAAAAGGTATAAATAAGAATTGAAGTTATAATTTTTGATATTTGAATACTGCTAAACACCCTCATGTAAATGTACTCACACCGAACACCACTGTTTTTTGATATATACCATTTTTAGTTGAACTCATATTATTATATTAGCTCATTTTATCACGCTGGATCTCTGGAAGAACGCTAAAACACAAAGCCAGAGTTAACCTCAGTATTTAAGCCCACCCGTTTTCTAACGTTGACTTAAATCCTATTTCTTACGACGAAAATCAATTTTCTTAATATCTTCCGGGTACGCTAGCCGTTCAGGTGCATCAATAAGCTGTAGCGATAGGATGCGCACCTGGGCACTGTGCCACTTAAAGTCCTTTAACTGAGGGTGGCTATGCTCAACATATTGCAAATGCCCTTCTATATACAACCTAGTACCTTGTTTAACCAAATCCTTACAATACAACGCCTGCGCGCCCCGGCAAACCAACTGATGAATAACATTAGGTTCGGTTTCTAAGGAAAACTGGGCTAAATGATCGTCTGTTTTTGATATATAACGAATGTCAGGCTCATTGACAACATGACCAATAAGGATCACCTTATTCACCACGCCGTTTGCCTTATCATTTACCGTACTCATGAGATATTCCCTACCATTCGAATTATTGCTAGCAAATTTCGTTATTGAGCCCGGCTAACGCTAGAAAAAGCCCTGCCAGCACCGTATGATTGCCTGTTTGATTTCTTCTATCCCCTTATCAGGGATAACCAAATAAACGCTCAACTACCGCGATTTGTCGTGGAAAAGGGCCAACAACTGGTGGATCAGAAGGCTGTTACGGATTTAACGGAGAAAGATAACGGAGCGACCCTATCTGCCAAGGTAACCGCTATAGATAGCGATCACCAATTGAGCAGTGAACGGGTATTCATCTCTATCCACCCACAACAGAGAAGCCTGTTCTCCAGCGAATGTTCCTGTGATTTAGAAGAAAACTGCATGCATGTCGCGGCAGTACTACTACACCGCTTGGACTTAGACCAATCCGCTCAAAGTAACCCACGACGTCAACGACAGTCCAATCGTAGCGGTAGCAGCTTTATGAACAAGGTTCGTTCGCAGCGAGAAGAACCTTCCGCAACAAAACCCACTGAAAATGCTTACCAACAGCTCATTTATCTGCTTGCCATTAACAAACTAAGCCCAAAAGCCCCGATTACTGTTGAGCTGGTGGTCACAGAAAAACAACCATCTGGTGAGTTTCGTACCAACCAACCCTACCATATTCAATTACGCGCATTAAACCGACCACCGCGCTTTTTACGTATGGCTGACCCGCGTATTTTCAAATCATTATTAGATTCAGACACCCACTGGGAAAATCAAAGTAAACGCTCACTGCCAACCCATGAAACACTCAGTGTACTTGAAGACATCGTAAAAACGCAGCGCTGTTATTTTGCAGACACCTCTTGGCAACAAGCAGATAGCCAGCCTATTCAATGGGGAACAAAAGAACCCTGCGATGCGCTTTGGAGAACCACTCGCAACGGTAACCAAACATTACGCCTCTGTAGCGAGAATACTAAGCTGCATATTTTACCAGCACCGGAGCCCTTTTATATTTGCCGAGAAAGCAATCAGATTGGCCCATTAGCTTCAGACTTAGAAAAACCCGCATTATCCTGGATCGCCCAAGGTATAAAGGTAGAACCAGAACAAAGCAAACCGTTTATTATGCAGCACTTGCAACAATTACTAGATTGGAAATTGCCGGAACCACATTTTTACCCCGTCGAACCTTTTAACAACGGCAGCATCACACCACAGTTGATGTTTTATTCGAAACGTTCACATGCCGTATCACTAAATAGCTATCGCAAACCTACGATTCAAGATGGCATGTTAGCGCAATTTATTTACCAAGGGCCACGAGAAGAAGCGACCTTTATTTATCGCAACCCTCAAACTGAACAACGCCAGTTCCACAAAGGTATCGTACATCAAGTATGCAGAAACGTCTCATTAGAGCAGCAGTATTTGGATACCTTGTTTGATATTGCCCCAGATGTTATTCCACTCAATACCGAAGACCCATCAGACTTATTAAGCAACACCAAAGGTGACCTTACCTTTGAGAGAAAAGAAGAATGGAAACAGTTTTTTCTTACTGCGCTACCTCTGTTACGAAAACAAGGTTGGCAAGTTGTTTTTGAAGATGAGTTTCGCTATCACTTTGCTTCTGTTGAGCAATGGTACGGTGATATTGAACAAACCAAAAATGATTGGCTCGGATTGGAACTGGGTATTGAAATTGACGGCGAACGAATTAATCTATTACCGTTGCTAGTAAAAGCTATTCAGCAATCTCCAGAATTCTTTTCAATTAAACGCCTGAATATGTTTGGCGACGACGACGTTTTGCCGCTCACTCTTGATGACGGCCGTATTATTGAATTAGAAGTGCCCCGACTCAAAGCGTTACTGGGTGTATTAGTCGAACTATTTGATCAACCCAAATGGGATGATGCCGGAAAACTAACACTGCCCGCCACACAACAAGCACGTATTGGCGAGCTGCAACTCGCGCTAAACAATACCATTGGGGATGTAATGGCGTGGCAGGGAGATCCAGAGATCCTTGAAAATGCCAGCCGCTTCTCTGAATTACAACACGCGGGCCCCATTACTCTCCCTGATACCTTTAATGCCACGTTACGAGATTACCAACAAATCGGCGTTAGTTGGCTACAAAGCTTACGAGAACAGCGCGTCTCTGGAATATTGGCCGATGACATGGGTTTGGGTAAAACCATTCAAACCCTCGCCCACCTTTCCATAGAAAAAGCCGAAGGCCGATTAAAACAAGCCGCCCTTATTATTGCCCCCACCAGTTTATTACATAACTGGAAGTCCGAAGCGGCAAAGTTCACGCCTGAACTACGCGTAGTGGTATTACACGGCAGCAACCGTTTTAGCAAACTTGGCCATCTAAAGGATATTGATGTCGTTATCACCACCTATGCATTAGCGTTACGTGACATTGAATTTTGGAACAAAAAAACCTTAGGGGCCGTTATTCTTGATGAAGCGCAGAACATTAAAAACAGCAAAGCTAAAGTTGCCAAAGCCATTAAACAAATTGAAGCCCCCATCAAAATTTGTTTAACCGGTACACCGCTTGAAAACCACCTTGGTGAGCTTTGGTCACTCTTCGATTTTCTAATGACTGGATTTTTAGAGTCCGAAAGCACCTTCAAACGCCTGTATCGGAACCCCATAGAAAAAGACGGCGACAAAGATCGCTCTATGGCGCTATTTAATCGCATTGCACCCTTTATGATGCGTCGAAATAAAAATGAAGTATTAAGCGAACTACCATCTAAAACAGAAATCGTTGTTCATATCCCATTAACAGAAGAACAACAGGATCTGTACGAAACCATCCGCCTTGCCTCAACCCAAAAGCTACAACAAGCTATCGCAGAAAATGGCATTGGCAAAAGTCGCATCATGATACTCGACGCATTATTAAAATTACGCCAAGTCTGCTGTGACCCAAGGCTCACCAAACTTGAAGATGCACAAAACATAGAATCTGCGAAACTTCAACGACTCATAGAAATGGTAAGTGAACTTGTCTCTGAAGGCCGACGCATCCTGATCTTCTCACAATTCACTTCCATGTTAAAAATCATTGGGGAAACACTAACAACATTAAAATTCAAATATGTCACCCTTACCGGATCAACTACCAATCGTCAGGCCGTGGTTGAAGAATTCCAAGAAGGAAATGTTGAAATTTTTCTTATCAGTTTAAAAGCTGGCGGTGTTGGTCTTAACCTAACCGCCGCTGACACGGTTATTCACTATGACCCATGGTGGAA
>MAAC01016619.1_pt1 | contig 75852 bp, 86 predicted proteins | sample 1115981 | NCBI WGS metagenome assembly MAAC01 (sample SAMN04961126, study PRJNA320927) | seawater metagenome | isolation source: sample BD02T64 sea water enriched with oil for 64 days | place: USA:Gulf of Mexico | collected 2013-07-27
ATCGCAGCGACCATTACTTCTATTATCATTGCGTTTTTCTCTGGAGTTATTCCTGCCGTAAAAGCAGCAAAACTTGATCCTATCGAGGCGCTGCGCTATGAGTAGCATCATTACTTCTAGTTATAAAAGTCCTGTAGGAGAATTAATTTTAGGCGTTTATGAAAATAAACTATGCCTAGCCGACTGGAAATACCGAAAGATGCGAGATGCGATAGATACTAGGCTAGCAAAGCATTTAGCTACTGATTTTGCACCAGGGACGCATGATCTTCTTGACGAAGCTGCGAGACAACTTCACGACTATTTTAATAAGAGTTTAGAAAAATTTGATTTGCCTCTCTTGCTTGCTGGTACCAGTTTTCAAGTAAGTGTTTGGGAAGAATTGCAAAATATTCCCTATGGAACGACTTGTAGTTATATCTCGCTTTCGCGAAAGCTAAAAAATGAAAAAGCTATTAGAGCCGTTGCAAGTGCAAACGGTGCAAATGCCATTTCTATAATCGTTCCCTGTCATAGAATTATAGGAGCTGATGGTTCCATGACTGGTTATGCGGGCGGAATTAAAGCAAAGAAAAAGCTGCTGGAGCATGAAGGTGTAAATCTTCATAACGGCCAGCAACTTTTATTCTAATTTTTTAATAAAAATTACTATTTACTAGGCATAAGAACCGCTACTAAGTCTTCATTTTGTTCAAAAAGATTTGTAGTGTCTTTTAAGAATACTACATTTTTAATAGATGCGTTTCCTATTTGATCTGTATAACCTTCTTCTTCATTCCAGTTGTGAAACGACCAATTTGTGGCTACCGGAATGCCTTCTATGTTTTCTATCTTATTGTATTTAGCAAAGTGCGGCTCTTCCTCTGCTTTTTCAAGATCTTTACCATAGCTTACAATATACGCAACACCAGCAAGTACATTGGTATCAGGGTTTTTATAAACTACGTACCAGTCTTCTGAGGTATCTCCTACTCCATTTTCAAAAGTTAATCGAGATGTAGGAAATTCATTTTCTCCAAAACTGAGGTTTCTTTGATTACTCCACTGCGTCCCTGGATCGTTTAATTTATAGGGTAAGGCAAAGAAATAAGACCACGTATAAGCGTGAAATCGCGTCACGGCGTTATCAGCTATTTCAGGCGATGAAAAGACTTAATCTTGGTCGGCTAGGATCATAGTACCATCTTGATTATCAATACGTACCATAGAACCATCTGTTTTTTGAGTAATTTTCGCGTCCAATAGTACATTACCTCCAAAGCTTACCTGAAAATCATATTGAACCGCATCATTTTTAAGGAAAGTACTTTTATGGTGAGCTTCCTCAATGCTTTGAGTAAAAGCATTTTCTGTTACCGCTTTTTTAGTTTCGGTTGCCTCTATAGGCTTTTCTGTGACAACATTATCGGTTGTAACTTCTTTACAAGCAATGGATACAGTCAATACTAGTGATAATAAGAATATTTTTTTCATTGTACTATTGGGGTTTAAACGATTGTTGATGTAAACTTCTTTTTTGGATTATTGTTATTAAACAAAATTAGAATTAAGGATTTTAATAATCTGCTAATTTTAAAATCTATAACATTTAATAAGAGCTAAAGAATAATTATAACGCCTTACCTATTTCTATAAATGAAAGGAGTAAATTTTTAAGATTTTATAATTCACTATTTTCAAAACCTTACTTTTGAACATGCCTAACTTTTGTAATTATGCTTACTAACGTTATATGTTCCCAATGCAACACACCTATTACAATAGACATAGATCTATACTTAAAAGGCCAAGTTTATAATTGCTCTAATTGTAACCATAAAATAGGCGTGGAAGAAGAAACAGACCTTGAACCAGAAAAAATCTTACTTTTCAAAAAGTTTGCGAAAGAAAAAAGAGGTGATGCTACAAAAATACCTTGTCCTGACTGCCGTACAATGATAACTTTTCAGTCTAAGGACATAAAAAAAGGTAAAGAAGTCACATGTCCTAATTGTAAAGTAGTCGTTACTTATACTGGTTAGATCCAGATGTAAAAACGTCGTCGACAAGCTCAGACTGGCAATTTTATTCTTGTAAACATTGCGTAAACCTGAGCAATTCCATAAACTCGTTTCAGACTAGTCGGAGTTGGTTTTGAAATCAAAAAACAATTCTCTTTCAAAACTGCGCTGATCGCTGTTTAGTTATAATTCGACTTATAAAAAATAGAAACCCTTTCCCTAGCTACTTCGGTAAACTAAGCACAACGCCTAAAAGGTGAGATTTCTATACCGTTTATAACACTCGATATTCGGTATTCGGTATTCAATATTCGATGTTCACATTTTCAAGTTCAATTTCATGTTCATGTTCAACTCCTAATCTCTTCCCTACCATCGCTATGTAGAGCAAACCTTCCTTTATTGCGATCGTGAACTTGCTCTTGCTCTGGCCATGGCCAGCCACCGAATTGTGTTTGCTGGTAATCTGCAAAGGCTTCTCTTATTTCTTGTTGTGTGTTCATTACAAATGGACCATGTTGCGCCACTGGCTCGTTGATAGGTTTTCCTTGCAGTACAAGTAGAAAAGCTGCCTCTTTACTGGTATTTTTTAATTCTAATTCTTCAGTAGATTTTACCTCAATAGAATGATTTACAGTTACAGCAGTATGATCTATTTCAATAGTATTCCCACGATAAAAGTACAAAGTTCTTTTTGCCTCGCTGCTTACTGCTTTGGGTAAACGATATGATGCTCCTGCATCCATTTGTATAGTAGCTACCAGCACTTCGTTTTCTGGATGCGCCGCCCAAGAATTAGGTGTTGGCTCAAGGGATGTGTGCGATCCTAACATCCCAGCGATTAGATCTATAGTAGTTGTATTTCCTGATTCATTTGTATGAGTAATAACAGGAACATCTTCACTCCACAGCATTTTAAAATGTGGTGGCACCATTTTACTCACTCGAGGTAAGTTGAGCCATACCTGAAAAATTTCTAGAGTGTTTTTCTTATCGTTGTGTAACATAGGAAACATCTCACTATGCAAGATTCCTTTTCCAGCGGTCATCCATTGTACGTCTCCAGCTCCAAAACGTCCAGCGCCACCCAAGGAGTCAGAATGATCTACAATTCCTTCTTTATTAATGGTTATCGTTTCAAAACCACGATGCGGATGGTAAGGAAAACCTGGCACATGACTGCCATGATACATTCTAAAACCATCTTTAAGCATAAAATCTTGACCTATATTCCTACCAGACTTCAAATGATCAGGAATTCCCAATTGCTCATCTCCTGATGGATATAAATCCCTATGATGCGCACAAAATAAAAACGGATCTTGGGTTTGCCATGGGAAACCTAATTGCTGCAAACGTATAATTGTTGAACTCATAAACCTTATTTTTACTCAAAAATAATGATTTTAATCTCGCTTTCGCGAAAGCGGAACCTTCCATACATTCCTACTTATTAAACGTATTCTTAAGTTTAAATTAGGATACATCCATTTATTCCATATTACTATTAGGTTTATCTTTGACAAGATTATTGCAGTCCCTTAAAGTTCATGGAACAAATACGAGAATATCTAGAAAGCATCGCTCACATCTCTGACGACGACTGGGAATTTTTTACCTCAAAATTGTTTCAACAAACTGTTCCTAAGAAAGAGGTTTTTTTAAAATTAGGAGAGGTAGAAAATCACATCTCTTTTATTCAATCTGGTATTGTGCGATTATTTATCCCTAAAGAGAATGATGAAAATGATATTTCTTTTGGCTTTAGTTTTGAAAATCAGTTTATAAGCGCCTACGATTCCTTTCTAACCAGAACACCTTCTTTATACCAGCTGCAAGCACTTACAGAGACTACGTTATTGAGTATTACCTATGATGACTTGCAAGAGGTGTATCAAAAAACACAAATAGGAAATTTAATAGGAAGACTCACTGCAGAGCGTTTATTTTTATTAAAATCAAAACGAGAACAAAATCTTTTAACTCTCACTGCCGAAGAACGTTATCTCAAACTTTTTAAAGAAAGACCGCAACTCATACGCCTCATGCCATTAAAATATATCAGTTCTTATATAGGTGTTACTGCGCAAGCTTTGAGTCGTATAAGAAAGAGAATTTCTTGACTTAGGTTCATTTTTTAAGCTTATTACCGGCTTTACCTTTGTAAAAAAAAGTTCATGGCGGTTATTTTGTTCGTTTTAATATTGTGGTATGGAGGTTTATTCTTCCAGTCCTTCTTTTTACATAGATATGCTGCGCACCAAGTTTTTACTATGTCTAAAACTATGGAGCGCATCACTTTTGTACTTACTTGGATTTTTCAAGGTTCTAGTTATCTAAGTGCTTATGGATACGGAATTATGCACCGTATGCACCATGCTTACACTGACACTGAAAAAGATCCTCACTCACCTAAATACGATGACAATTTATTTGCGATGATGTGGAAAACAAAGACCATCTATCAAGATATCAATAAAGATCGTATAGCGGTAGACGCTAGGTTTACTAAAAATGTTCCGCAGTGGAAATCTTTTGACCGTTTTGCAAGTTCTCGCTTTTCACGTTTATTGTGGATTACATTATATATATTGTTCTTTGTGTACTTTGTAACAGCCTGGTGGCAATGGTTGCTTTTACCTATTACTTTTTTAATGGCTCCTATTCATGGCGTTATCATCAACTGGTTCGGTCATATTTATGGTTATGTCAATTTTCAAATGAAGAATACCAGTAAGAATTTGTTCCGTTTTGATTTCTTAATGATGGGTGAAGGTTACCATAACAACCATCACAAACATGCAAACCGAGCTAATTTTGGTGTGAAATGGTATGAAATAGACATCACATACCTAATCATTAAATTGTTGAATAGCGCAGGTTTGATACGATTAAAAAGAGCTTAAATTAAGTTGGTTGATTTAATTATATTTCCTCTTATAGAATGAGAATCTGTAAGAGGATTTTTTTTGCTTACTATAGCAACGAGGTAATTGAGAAACTTATAACCTAAGGCAATCTTTCAAAGGTCTAGCATAAGAAATCATTAAGGAATAGAGTGCCATTGTAGTATCGAGAACTACTACTTCTTCTTGCGACGTTCTTTTCTAGCTTTTTTCTTATTGTACTCTCTTATACGTTTTGCTCGAGCGGCTAGCTGTATGCTATCATATGTAGGTGGTAAGTTGCGCTCATAGTTTTTCCAGTTGCTGCGTGCTTTGAAATAATCAAACTCAATGGCTGGATCTTGATCTTCTAGCTTGTCATCAATAATGTGATGAAGTAAGATATCTTCTACATAAAAATCATCTACAACGGTCTCTGGTAAATATTCTTCTTTAAGAGATAAATCAAAGAGTCGTGCCGTCTTATCAAACCAGAACGCGCTCCAGCCACTACGCAATCTTTTTAAAAGCGCATAAGCGGTATCACCTGTTTGCCGGTGAATCAATTTAATAAGAATCTGGCCTTCAGTTTTGGTTAGCTTTTTGAGCTCTGCATTGAATTCATCTTCAATATACTTCTCCACCATCTTAGCATACTTTTTCTTTTCGTTTTTAGTACGCAATGTTGCTAGCCGTTGATCTAGAACTGTAAGCCGCTCAGCTGCCATTTTTGCATAAGGCCATACTTTTAAAACTTTGCGTTTTAATCTTAAGTACCTAATGCGCTCGTACCTGCTATCAAAATTGAGGTCTTGCAATAACATTACTTTGTCCAGCTCTATAGAGCTTACTGAGTCGCCATCTATATAGTAGTACTCTGCGGTGGCGTTTGAAATAGAGTCCTTTTTTTTGGATGAAGATGTAGGTGGTTGTTGCGCTTTCGCGAAAGCGAGAACACAAAAAACACTTAACAAAAAGCTGACTATTTTATTCATAAATAATGTAGTGCCAAAAGCGTTCCAAAAATAAGAAACCGCTCACAATACAAGCGTTTTTAAAAGCATATTATTATCTTCACATTCTAAATTTAATAACATGGCTGAAACTAGCATTTTAAATAAAAAATCACTCGATTTTCTTGAAGAATACCTTAATACTGCTTCTCCTACTGGATATGAATGGAATGGTCAAAAGGTGTGGATGGACTATCTAGAACCTTATGTAGACGACTTCATTACAGACAACTATGGAAGTGCCGTAGGAGTAATTAATCCTGATGCAAAATTTAAAGTAGTTATTGAAGGTCATGCAGACGAAATCTCGTGGTACGTGAATTACATTACTGATGATGGTCTTATTTACGTGGTACGCAACGGTGGCTCTGATCACCAGATTGCTCCTTCTAAAAAAGTAAATATACATACTAAAAAAGGTATTGTGACTGGTGTTTTTGGCTGGCCAGCAATTCATACACGTAGTAAATCAAAAGAACAACCACCTAAATTAGACAACATTTTCATAGACTGCGGTTGTGAGACTAAAGAGGAAGTACTAGAACTAGGTGTAGACGTAGGTTGTGTAATCACTTATCCAGATGAGTTCTTTGTATTGAACAAAAACAAATTTGTATGTAGAGCTCTAGATAACCGTATGGGCGGTTTTATGATTGCTGAAGTGGCCAGATTATTGAAGGAGAATAAAAAGGAATTGGATTTTGGACTTTATGTTACTAACTCTGTTCAAGAAGAAATAGGACTACGCGGTGCAGAGATGATCACTCAAACTATCAAGCCTAATGTAGCTATAGTGACTGACGTGACACACGACACGACTACTCCTATGATTGATAAAAAGACTAATGGTGACGCGGCGATAGGAAAAGGTCCTGTCCTAGCCTACGCTCCAGCAATACAAAACAACCTGCGCAACCTGATCATGGACGCAGCAGATGCTAACGAGATTCCATATCAAAAAAGAGCTACATCTCGTTCCACTGGTACGGACACAGATGCTTTTGCTTATTCTAATGGTGGCGTACCAAGTGCTTTGATATCACTTCCATTGCGCTACATGCATACCACCGTAGAAATGGTTCATAGAGACGACGTAGAAAACGTTATCAAAATGATTTATGAATCGCTTTTAAAAATTCAAAACAACCACGACTTCAATTATTTTAATAATAAAAACGAAGGATTGTTTTAAATGAAATTTGAATTTAAAAGTAATGGAAATCCCTGTTTACATTTTGTGAATGGGGATTTTTTAGTTAAAAACTAATTCTAGTTTGTATTTTTTACTAGTAAGCTATTGATTAATTCCACCAAATAAGGAATTATCAAATCTGGATTCTTCCAGGCGATTTCATGACCTCTTTCTGGAAATGATACAATTTTATGGTTAGGGAAATTCTTCTTAGTAAACTCTATATTTTGATAAGGTACAATATCATCCTTATCATCGTGCAAATGATAAACAGGAATTGTCATCTTAACCCAGTCGTCTTTAATTAAAGCTAGTTCTTGTGCGTGCACTTTTTTCTCATCACCAGCAACACGATAACTAGTTGGCACGAGCCATCTAGTCAGTTTCCATCGTGTAAATCGCGATGCCCAAATATCATTTTCATTTTCTGGATCTATGGCTGGTGAAATCATTACAATTGCTTTTACATTTTCATTTAAGTAACCTATTCTCGCGGCTAGTGGACCACCATAAGAAGAACCTATGGTTAACACGTTTTTCAATTCTTTTTGTTTTATCAAAGCGCTCATTATTTGAGCTTGTAATTGGATAGATGTCATTTCATTTCCAAAATCAGAATATCCGTAGCCTGGCCGGTCTATAGCATAAATATTAGCTTTTTCTCTCAAAGTCGAGTCTAAAGCATAAGCATCCCAAGCAGATAACGAACTGGGCGAACCATGAAAGAAAATAAGATTGATAGAGTTATCTGGCTCAGTAACAGCCTGAATTCTCACTTTCAGATTTAAACTATCAACTTTGAAATAAGAAATATCTGCATTTACATAACTCTCTTCAAACTTCTCTTTTATTTCTTGATCAGAACTGCGCCATTGAAGAACTGTACAAGAGCTCAGACAAAGTCCAAGAACAAGAAGAATAGAAATTTTAGTAAAAGTAACAGATTGTATTCTCATAGAATTGTAAAGTACATCATCTCTTCAACTTTACATTTATAATTTGTAAGATATTTACTTACATGAAAACCATTTAATTGTATATTGGTGTATATTTACACCAAATCGATTGTTATGTCTAGACAAAGTATCTCCTTTACCGAACCAAATGATGAATGGCTGAAGTCTCAAGTCGCTAGCAAAGAGTATTCTAGTAAAAGCGAAGTAGTTAATGACCTTATAAGACAAGCCAGAAATCAAAGAGCAGAAATTGATTTCATAAGAATGAAGCTCGAGAAAGCTGAAAAAAGTGGAATTTCAACAAAAACGAAAGAAGAAATCTTAGAAATAGCCAGAACTAGAGCAAATGTTAAGTTATAAGCTGACAACTATTGCAGAGGATGATATAATTAGAATATATGATTATGGTGTCTACCGATTTGGAATACCGCAAGCTGAAAGTTACTACGACAAACTATATGAATATTTTGATGCCATTGCTCGAAACCCCTATTCTTTTCAAGCAGCAGATGATATTAAATCAGGTTATCGCAAATGCGTTTGCGGCTCTGATGTCATTTACTACAGAATTATGATTGATTATATAGAAATTAGCAGCATTATCGGTTCTCAAGATTTTCAAAACTTTGAATAAACAAAACATAAACAATAGAATCCTCTTTGAAGACAATCACCTTATCGCCATCAATAAAGAGTCTGGCGATTTAGTGCAAGGTGATAAAACTGGTGATGAGACTCTACCAGATTTGATTAAAGACTACATTGCTGTAAAATACGATAAGCCCGGCGCCGTATTCCTAGGCGTGGTACACAGGCTGGATCGACCTACTAGTGGTGTCGTTATTTTTGCGCGTACTTCAAAGGCCTTACCTCGTATGAACAAGCTTTTTGCTGAGCATAAAACTAACAAAACTTATTGGGCAATAGTGGAAGGAAAAGTACCTGAAAAAAGTGCCCGATTAGAGCATTACTTAGTTCGTAATCCTAAACAAAATAAGAGCTATGCGCACGATCACGAAGTCCCTAATTCTAAAAAAGCAGCACTCTCCTACTCTGTTTTAAAAGAACTCGACCGTTACACATTGCTTGAGATACAACTGGCAACAGGACGTCATCATCAAATCAGGACACAGCTTGCAAAAATAGGCTGTGTAATAAAAGGTGATTTAAAATATGGTGCAAAACGCAGTAATAAAGACGGTAGCATTCATTTACATGCAAGGTCTTTAGCCTTTGTGCATCCAGTGAGAAAAGAACCTGTTAACATTATTGCTCCTGTAAATAAGAAAGATGCTATCTGGAAACTTGTAGCAGATTTATAAACCGATTTTAATTCTGAAATTTTTTTGCTTAGAGATTGAGCAACTAACGCGCAACTCATTCTAACATAATTTTTGGTGAATCTGCTGTGAAGTACGCTATTTTAGTAATTCTAAAAATAGCTTATTCATGACTTCACTTAAAATTGCTCTAGACTGGACACCTAATGCAAATCATATCGGTTTTTTTATTGCACAAGAATTAGGTTACTATACTGATGTAAATTTAAAAGTTGAAATTCTAGATCCTAGTGCCGATAACTACAAAACCACACCAGCTAAGAAGGTAGAACTAGGTCAAGTGGATATGGCATTAAGTCCTCTAGAAAGCATCATGAGCTATCAAACTAAGTCCAAACCTTTTGACCTTATAGCAATAGCTGCTTTATTTCAAGAAGACTTAAGCGCCATTGTGTGTAAAAAAAGTAAGAGAATCAGTTCTCCTAAAGAATTAGATCATACTACTTATGCTTCTTACGATGCGCGTTATGAAGATGCGATAGTAAGACAAATGATTAAAAATGACGGAGGCAAAGGAATTCTGGAATGTGTGTATCCTGATAAGTTAAAAATCTGGGAAGCGATGGAAGAAGGCATTGTAGAATCCACATGGATATTTACGAATTGGGAAGCTGTTCAAGCCCAACAAAATAATATGGACCTGGAATATTTTAAACTTAAAGACTACGGTATTCCCTATTCTTATTCTCCGGTAATTGCCTGTTCTCAAACTTTTATAGAATCTAATTCAAAAGCATTACAATCTTTTCTAGAAGCAACTAAAAAAGGTTTTTATTATGCCCAAGAACATCCTGCACACGCTGCAGAAATATTACAAGGACTAGTTCCGCAAAAAGATCAAAACATGGATTTAGAAACCGCTATCAACTTAACTTGTAAGGTTCTCGGTGATAAAGAACATTGGGGTAAAATGAATCCTAACGGTATTCAGACATTTTTACAATGGTTGCAAGACCAGAAACTAGAAAAACACCATTTAAAGTCAGAATCACTTTACACTAACAATCTATTATAACTCATGCAAGTCAAAGAACTCCATCAAACGCAAATAGATTTCTTTAAAAGTCGCACAACTATTGATATCAAATACCGTGTAGAAAGCTTGCAGCGACTTAAAAACACCATTGAGAAAAGAGAAAATGATGTTTATGCAGCTCTTGAAAACGATCTTGGTAAAAGTGAGTTCGAAGCATTTCTTACCGAATATAATGTGATTATAGCTGAGTTAAAGAAATTTATTTACCGCACTAAAAAGTGGTCGCAGCCCATTAAAGTTTCCTCTTCCATTCTTAATTTTCCTAGTAAGGCTAGAAAATATCCAGAGCCTTATGGCAACGTATTAATTATATCGCCTTGGAATTATCCATTCCAGTTAGCGCTGGCTCCTTTGATAGGTGCTGTTGCCGCTGGGAATACAGTAGTTTTAAAACCTAGTGAATTTTCCACCGCAACAAGTTCTTTACTTCAAGAAATTATTGAGGAAGCTTTTGACCAAGAACACGTTTCTGTGCAACTAGGTGATGCAAACGTAGCCCAAGAGTTAACTGCCTTATCATGGGACTATATTTTCTTTACAGGTAGTCCTGGCGTAGGTAAAAAAATCTATCAAGCCGCTGGAAAACATCTTACTCCAGTAACTTTAGAATTAGGCGGTAAAAACCCATGTGTGGTACATGAATCTGCAGCGATTAAAGTCACCGCAAAACGAATTGTTTGGGCAAAATTTCTTAATGCCGGACAGACTTGTATAGCACCAGATTATCTGCTAGTGCATCATTCTATCAAAGATCAGTTAGTTACTGAGATAAAAAAACAACTGAAAGAATTCTTTGGACAAGAAATTAAAAAATCTCCCGATTACCCTAGAATCATAAGAGAAGCACACTTTGACCAGTTGCTTGAAATGATATCTGGCGAGTCCATTTTAACCGGTGGTACTCATGATAAGGCATCGCTTTATCTTGCACCTACTTTGATTGATGAGCCATCACGAGATTCAAAAGTCATGCAAGACGAGATCTTCGGCCCTATTCTTCCAGTGATAAGTTACAAGACCCAGCAAGAATTAGAAACCTGGATCGAGAGCTATGAAAAACCATTAGGCGCCTATTGTTTTACTAATGATTCTAAATTTGAAGATTGGTTTGTACAGCGATTCTCCTTCGGTGGTGGCGTGATTAATGACAGCATTGTACAGTTCATTAACGATCGTTTACCCTTTGGTGGCGTGGGCAATAGCGGGATAGGGTCTTACCACGGTAAGCATAGCTTTGAAACTTTTTCCCATTATAAAAGTGTGGTGCATCGTGGCACGTGGATTGATCTACCAGTAAAGTACGCACCATATGCTAATAAATTAAAATGGGTTAAGAAGCTCATGAGCAAATTATAAGTAAAACAGGCTCAGCTCTTAAAGTTCTATTAATGTGAGGTTAATATGTTGTTAGCACGCTTTCGCGAAAGCGGTATCGCATCTATCTTTAAAGAAAAAATCATGATTAAAGAAGGAACAAAAGTTAAATGGAACTGGGGAAATGGAACTGCAGAAGGAAAAGTACAGTCTACATTTACTAAATCGGTAACCAGAACCATTGATGGAAACGAAGTGACTAGAAAGGGTGAAGAAGGCAACAAAGCCTTATATATCAAACAAGACGATGGTGATAGTGTTTTAAAACTTGAAAGTGAAGTAGAACGTGTAGATTAATCAATTTTATTGATTAAATTTATCAAATAAATAATCCCTCTTGAATTTATTACAGACCATATCTCAACAAGTATTACAATCCAGCATTAGTAACATGATAGGGATGATATTCCTTACTATTGTTGTAATTGCTGCATGGTACTGGTTTGTCAAGAATCACAAGTCAGATGCTGATGATGCAAAAAGCAGGCTTGCCATAAAGATAGATCGCAACGGTAAACACCGTTATGAGGTGATACCTAATTTTGGGAATAGTAATCTCAAATTTTGGATCAAGATTGTAATTGCAATTATTGCTTTATTATTTTTATGGTTGCCGTTTAAACTTTTATTCCAACCTCAATACTAGTTGCCATGGCAGAGCTTGTTAAGATTTACGAAGATAACCCCAATCAAAAAGAGTTAGCACGCATCGCCAAAGCCATGAAAAATGGTGCATTAGTCATTTACCCAACAGATACAGTGTATGGATTAGGTTGCGACATCACTAATAAAAGTGCTCTAGAAAAAGTAGCCCGTCTTAAAGGTGTAAAATTAGAAAAAGCCAACTTCTCTTTTATCTGTGAAGATCTAAGTAATTTGAGCGACTACGTAAGCCAGATAGATTCCAATACATTTAAAATTCTTAAACGCAACTTGCCTGGACCATATACTTTTATACTTCCAGGAAATAATAACCTACCTACAGTTTTTAAGAAAAAGAAAACGGTAGGTATACGTGTTCCCGATAACAAAATTGCTGTAGAATTAGTGAAATTACTCGGTAATCCTATTATCTCCACCTCTATTAAAGATGAGGATGAGGTAATTGAATACACCACAGACCCTAGTCTTATTGTTGAAAAATGGGAACACCTAGTAGATTATGTTATTGATGCCGGTTATGGTGGTAATATAGGTTCTACGATTATAGATCTTACTGGAGACGAACCTGTTTTAGTAAGAGAAGGAAAAGGATCAACTGAATTATAGATTTGCTATCTAAGTTTCATAAAATAGAGTTTTTTTCAAGTGCTATCTTTCTGTTTCTAAGCTTTTTTCTATTCTTGTACGTCTATGGCTATACATTGAGTTTAGCAGATTCTACTATAGATCTCAATATACATGATACTTACTTTGTAGTTGAATCCTACGATGCATTCAAAACTTTTTTAATCTGCGGAATCACTATAAGTGGCCTATTATTTTTTTTAAGTCAGAAGAAGTTCTCAAAATTCCATTTTCTTTATGCCATTCTGGTATTGTTGAAATTATTATGGGTATTTGCATACATTAAGACTTATACTTTTTTCTCTCCAGACCATTTTCCATCTAGGTATTATACCAATTCTGTTTTAGAATTAGAAATGGTTTATCAAACAGCTAGTATTCTCATTGTTCCTATTTTACTATTTCTAATATTGATCCTAGTTATTGTCAAGCTTTTTAGTTTAAGAAAAAGACATAAATTATAGTGATCTGATTATTTATTTGGTGAAACGATTCTCATCTAACTATAAGTCTTAATTTCATACTATTTCACATTTTCTTACCACACTCTTAAGTGGTAATGTTCTAAATTTATTGTGATTAAAAATTATAAAAATGCCATACTTGGAAAAAACAACAGCACAAAAAGACGCAGACGTTAATATATACTACGAAGACCACGGCAGTGGTAAACCTATCATCCTTATTCATGGATGGCCATTAAGTGGCGCTATGTGGGAATATCAAGTCCCAGCGCTCATAGAGTCTGGACATCGAGTGATTACTTACGACCGTAGAGGATTTGGAAAATCATCACGTCCTTATACAGGTTATGATTATGATAGTATGGCAGAAGACCTGCACGACCTGATCAAAAAATTAGACCTAAGAGATGTTATTCTTGCTGGTTTTTCTATGGGTGGTGGAGAGCTGGCACAATATGTAGGTACCTTCGGTACGAGTAGAATAAGCAAGTTGATTTTTATAAGTTCTATTGCTCCTTTCCTTTTAAAAACAGAAGACAATCCCGATGGTGCTCCTGACGACGTATTCAAAGGAATGGAAGACAATGTAAAAAATGACCGCTTGGGATTCTTAAAAGGTTTTGGTGAAGGTTTTGTAAATTATGAAGATAACAAAGACCGCATCTCTCAAGGGCAGCTGGACTATAATTTCCAGATTGCCGCAGCAGCAAGTCCTAAGGGAACTCTAGACTGTATCAATGCCTTTGGTAGAACAGATTTAAGAGACGCACTTAAGAAAATAGACGTTCCTACCCTATTTATTCATGGCGATGCCGATAATATCGTACCTATAGAACCTAGTTCTAAACAAGGTCACGAGCTGGTAGAAGACTCCAGATTAGAAATTATCAAAGACGCTCCTCACGGATTATATGTCACACATACTGAAGAACTGAATGAGATCTTACTCGATTTCTTGAAATAGACTCCTTTCCCTAAAGGTAAAAACCGCTTCATCTCTATTAATGAAGCGTTTTTTTTATGCCTTGAAACGTTGCGGTGTTGGTAGTGCATCCGCTTTCGCGAAAGCGCAATCACATCCATCATCCTGCCTTTATTTTGCATTTTACACAAATTAAAAATTATAGATTACTTGATTTGCGCAAATTGAAATCTGTAAGATGCTTATAGATTTGGTAGGACTTAAAAGGATGAATTATGAATATTCCAAAAGCTTTGATATTTTTTAGATTACTGCTAGCTCCTATAATTTTGAGCCTTGCTTATTTTATAGGCGACACTTCAAAAACAGTAATTGTGGTATTGATGTACTTAGGATTGATCTCTGATATCTTAGATGGCATCATTGCTCGTAAACAAGGTGTTTCAAGTGCTCAATTGAGAAGAATGGACAGCCAGACCGATATGGTGTTTTGGCTCTCGATAGGTTTTGCAACTTGGATCTTGTATCCAGAACTTATTGCAACTCATGCCACGGCTATTTATGCCATTCTCGCAATGGAAGTCGCTTGTTATGTGATAAGCATTGTCCGGTTTAAAAAAGAAACTTGTACGCATGCCTTTTTATCAAAATTATGGGGAATTACACTATTGATAGCTTTTACCTCGTTAATAGGTTTTAATCATGCTGGGATACCATTTACCATAGCTATAATTATGGGATTGATCTCTCACATTGATCGCATTTTGATCACGCTTATACTACCTAAATGGACGCATGATATTCCAAGTGCCTATCATGCTTATTTGATAAGAAAAGGAATAGATTTTAAAAGAAACGACTTACTTAACGGTTAATAAATGCTCGAATTATGAAAAAACTAGCCCAACAATACTACGCGATAATAAGTGATAAAGTATGTACAGCCACATATGCCACATTATGGACCGCATTGCAACACAAACTAGGTGTCACCTATCTTGATTTAAAAATGGAGCAATTTGACAAGCAGAAAAGAAGAGAATTGCTCTCCTTAGTTCCTAAACACATTAAAAAAGGAAAACAATCCATTTTAAGCATACAGCTTACTAATTCTAGAATCAAAGAACTAAGAGAGGTTCTTACTGAATCTGGATTATCAGTTATTAAATTAATACGAATTCCAGCAAATATGAAAGAACAAGAACTGGCGATTCCTTCTCACATTATGAGAGATTTGTTCTAACTATTCGGCTAGAAGTTCTTCTATAAACGAATAAAATTCTTGCTGAAACCTTTCATGCTTACTGCCTGTTGCAAGACCGTTATATCCAGTGTGAATGCGTCTTACCTTTCCTGTTTTATCTATATAAATACTTGTAGGATAAGATAATACATGATTGAGCATCGGTAACTTTTCATTTGCTGTTGTTTTATCTGTTGTACCATATTGAGCTAACAATATAGGATACGTGATATCTTCAGATTTTATTAATCGTTGAATAGAATTCATTGCCGCTTTTTCACTACGTGCATATTCAAAGGCAAGTCCTATAAATTTTACATCATTATTTTGCTGGTTCAAATATTCTTGATAAAACCTAGTTTCTTCTAGACAGTTAGGACACCAAGTTCCTAATAGTTGTACGATCACAACTTGATTCTGGAATTCAGAATCATTGATACTTACAACTTCTCCATCTACATTTTTAAAACTAAATTCTATGGTATCATATCCTTCTTTGAGATACGTCAATTCCTTTGCGTCAGGTAGTTCATAATTGTTGTTTAACCTTGCTTGAAAAGGTTCTTTCCAGTGATTACCGCTATAAAAATCTCCTATGATCGTACTATCGGTGATTGCTGCCTCAAAGAGAAAGGCGTGTGCACCATCAAAAGTGGATAGTTTTAAAGAATCATTTGTAACGATTCCTTCTAGAAACCTATAATCACCAGTAGTGGTCTCAAAAGTTCCTGTTACTTGATTACCTGTTTGAGTAAAAACACCTTTGGCAATGTAGCGATCGGTATCATTATTAGGACTGAAAACAGTCTCGTAGCTTCCGGTTATATTTTTAACGACAGGTTTAGAAGAGACATTTTCAAATCTCGCAGCCTTATTTGCTAGCATCTTAAAAGGTACTACTCGATCTAGACTAGGTTTGATATGAACGCCGGTAATCAAGTTCTTTGATTCAAATTTACCTTTAAAAACACCTTCAAAAACTGGTGGTTGAATAAATATAGAATCTTGTTTTATAGAAACTTCTGTCACGACTATTTCTTCACTAGCGTTTTTAATGGTAATGCTTTGATCTTTATTTACAATAACATTTACCGGTAATTGTTTACCAGATCCTAAGTCTAGTACTAAACGCCAATTTCCTTCTTCTAATTGATATGTAGCCGGTTGATTCTCGCAAGAGTATAAAAATAGAACCGAAAGTAGTAAGATGATCTTTTTCATAATGCAAGATTAAAATTAAATTATCACGTAATTATCATACATTATTTTATTAGTAATTATTTAGCACTTGTGTGATAATTCAAGACCTTTGCCACATGAGTCACCGACACTTTTTAATCTACAAACCTTATAAAATGCTCAGTCAGTTCATGACTAACGATAGGCATCAAAAAAACAAAAAGTTTTTAGGTGATTTACACGATTTTCCAGGAGGCAGCATGGCAGTAGGAAGACTGGACGAAACCAGTGAAGGATTACTACTCATCACTACCGACGGCCAACTGAGCAGCCATATCAACAAAAAAGGAAAAGTAGAAAAAGAATACTACGCTCAAGTAGATGGAATCATCACCGAAGAAGCCGTTCAAAAAATGACCTCTGGAATCGAGATCAGCATTAATGGTAGTTTATATCAAACTAAAGAGTGTAAAGCACAAATTTTAAAAGAGGTTCCCAATCTACCAGAAACGCATCAGCGTATTAGAGATGAGCGCCATGGTCCTACTTCTTGGGTTTCTGTAACATTAAAAGAAGGGAAATTTAGACAAGTGCGTAAAATGTGTGCTGCAGTTGGTTTTCCCGTATTGCGACTGGCTCGTGTACGGATAGGTGATTTTACTCTGGAAAGTTTGGATGACAAAACCGTAAAAGAGGTTACTAATCAAATGGATTGATTTGGTTTACAACCCAAAATAAGGATTTATCTACTTATCATTCTTTAAAATAATCAACGTAGCTCGTACACCAGATGCAAGATTCCAGATGTTTTGTTGCACTACTTTGCCTTTCATATCCATCACCTTAAACTCTGCAGTGTTGGGTCCTGAAGTCCCTTGATTTAAGGCTTCGATTTCTAGTTTATTAAATCCATCTTTCAGCGGTATTCCTACTCCTTGATAAGCGTTACGTAGATAGATTTTATCGACTAGGATTTTATCATCTTGCCAGATGCGCACCATATCGCCATCTTCAAATTGGTGATCTCTACAAACTAATCTTAGAATTTTCTCACCAGTTCTTATCTCACCTAAAAAGGTATCACTTCTAAAACCAGCACCTACCGGAGCATCTTTCTTGAACTTTTGATTTTTGTATTTGATGCCTGGATCTACAAGATCTGTCTCCATACGCATCTTGATCTCGTTATTTTCTTTAGGTCTCGTATAGGTCTTAGACTCGGTCTTTTCTGGAAACAGCATAGAACCGCCACTTTTAGTTTGTGGTACAGGTTCTATAGTTCTAGGTGTGGTTTTAGGCGTCTCTTGCGCCATGGAAACACCGAGTGAAAGCATAAAAATAAATACAACTAACTTTTTCATACTTGCAAGTTATCAAATTCCTTGCCCAAAGTGATCACAAAGAAGTTATTTTTAGTTAAAGCTTGTGTTCTAAGTACATCATCTTCAGCTTGCCTAACTTAAAATACAAGAGATGGCATCACTTTCTAAATTTGGAAATAGTGTTTTAAAATAAAAACACCTGTTATGGAGTGGCTACCATTACAGATGTTTCTATATATTCTTATGCTTATATGTATCTCGCTTTCGCGAAAGCGGAAACCTAAAACACTTAGTCTAAACGAGTGATCTTTGCTCCTATCGCCTGTAAACGCGTGTCTATGTTTTGATAACCACGGTCTATTTGCTCAATGTTGTGGATGGTGCTGGTACCTTTGGCACTTAAAGCAGCGATTAACAACGAGATTCCGGCGCGTATGTCTGGGCTGGTCATGGTTGTTGCTTTTAATTGCGACTGGAAATCATACCCTATAACACTCGCTCTGTGCGGATCACAAAGAATAATTTTGGCACCCATGTCGATCAGTTTATCAACGAAAAACAATCGGCTTTCAAACATCTTCTGGTGAATCAACACACTACCTCTAGCCTGCGTTGCTACTACTAGAACAATACTCAATAAATCTGGCGTGAAACCTGGCCATGGCGCGTCAGAAATAGTTAAAATAGAACCGTCGATGTAATTCTGGATCTCATAACCATCGGTATGTGCAGGAATATGAATATCATCGCCCTGACGCTCGATGGTGATTCCTAGCTTTCTAAAAGTCGCTGGGATAATTCCCAACTCGTCATAAGAAACATTTTTAATCGTGACCTCAGATTTAGTCATCGCAGCAAGACCTATCCAGCTACCTATCTCGATCATATCTGGCAGAATGCGGTGCGTGGTACCACCTAATTTCTCAACTCCTTCTATGATCAACATGTTAGAACCTATTCCAGAAATATTTGCGCCCATGCGCACAAGCATGTTACACAATTGCTGTAAATACGGCTCGCAAGCAGCGTTGTAAATGGTGGTTTTTCCTTTGGCAAGAACGGCAGCCATCACGATGTTTGCTGTTCCTGTTACTGATGCTTCATCGAGTAGCATGTAAGCACCATGAAGCTCGTCTGCTTCTACACCGTAGAAGTATTCTTCTTTGTTGTATCTGAATTTTGCACCTAGTTTGATAAAACCTTCAAAGTGCGTGTCTAGACGACGACGACCGATTTTATCACCACCAGGACGCGGAATATATCCTTTTCCAAAACGAGCCAGTAATGGCCCAACTAACATGATAGAACCACGCAAGCCACGACCTTGGATTTTATATTCTTCAGACTGTAACCAGTCCAAGTTGATATTATCGGCTTGAAAGGTGTAGGATTCTTTACCGTTTTTAGTCACTTTAACGCCTAGATTGTTGAGTAAAGCGATCAATTTATTGACATCTATAATGTCAGGAACGTTATTGATTTCTACTGGCTGGTCGGTTAATAAGACTGCACAAAGTATTTGAAGCGCTTCATTTTTAGCACCTTGAGGTTGAATTTCTCCTTTTAATTGATGTCCACCTTCTATGATAAATGTTCCCATGAATAATTTTAATTGTAATTTTTAAAAATAAAGAACTTGGAGTGGTTTGTAAAGCGATCTACTGTGAAGTATTCACAAGTAATGAACAGTTGAAAGTCTCAGTTTTTAGTGGCAGGATTTAGTATTCAGTTTTCAGTGGCAGTAGGCAGTAATTAGTAGTTAGTAGTCAGATTATTAAATTGTCATCATGCTGCATAGCGGAATCTCTTTGGGTCTTTCGCAAAATATTTAAGATGAAATGAATGCCGCTGTTTGTAAACCCTTTTTTAAGACGTATATCAACTAGATTTTAAACGCTTTACAACTACCTACTAATGGGTATTTCTACCCAATTTTTAATCAAACGTACGAAATACCGCTCTTATTCAATTTAATTGCTATAAATTTCAAGAATCATTTGCTGCTGCAATGCTCCTTATTACGGTTTCCCGTAAAGGATATGGATTTTGAGGTTGTACTTTGGGCGGTGGAATGGTGAGTTGAATGTGCGCCTATCCCGGTAATTGATATAGGATAAAGTGTACGTTTGGGATTGTATAACGATTTAGCAATAATTATAGACGAACATTGTAACTTAAGGATAAATCAATTTACAAAACAAATTATGGGATTATTAGATGATTTAATGAAAAGCACGGAAAAAATGATTGATGAAATGGATTCTGGTTCTGAAAAGAGCAGAAGTCAATCTTTTCTTGAAGAATTCTGGGACAAGCGAAATGAGTTGCAAGACGCAAAAGACACTAGTTACGGAAATGAAAAAAAAGGAATAAGCCAACTTCTTGATTTATTCAACAGAAAAGGAAGAGACAACGATATGGAACCATATTAGGAATTGACAAAAAGAAAAATGACTTTTAAATATTAAATATGGCAGAAGAAATAAATAAAGGAGTAATTATGAAAACTCTGGATTGGACTTACGATAAAGCCGTAAGTGGTTTTCCAGGAATAGATTCCGCCTATGAAATGGCTGAAAATTACTTAAAAAATCAACCAGACAAAATAAAGGCAGCGGATAGTTTAATCCGCTGGCAAAATACTAAATCCGGTACAAGTGGGTTTTTAGCAGGACTTGGAGGATTTATAACTTTGCCTGTAACTATTCCAGCAAATTTAGCAAGCATAATGTATATTCAAATTAGGATGATTGCTGCAATCGCAGTTATTGGTGGTTATGATTTGAAAGATGACAGAGTTAAGTCATTAATTTATGCTTGTATGACTGGTAACGCTGCTAAAGAAATTATTAAGGATGTTGGACTTGCAGCTGGTAAAAAATTTGCTATAGTTGGAATTAAGAACATATCAACCAAAACAATTATTGCTATCAATCAAAAGGTTGGTTTTAGATTGATAACTAAATTTGGCGAGAAGGGAGTTGTAAATTTAGGGAAAGCCATACCGATTGCTGGTGGAGTAATTGGTGGCGCAATTGATTCCTACACTACTAACGTAATTGGTAACATAGCGAGAAATACCTTCGTAGGAAAAAAAGTTAAGTATTATCCGTATGTCACTATTTTTGGATATGATATTACTTACTAGGCGAAAATAACTGTTGCTAAAAATGTATAAAAACAATAAGGCAATTGTAGCAAAACCGAATGGTTCGGAAACATTTGCAAGGTTGCCAAATTTTTAAATTTGGCTTATTCAGAAAAAAAAGATTATAAGAAAAATTAGAAATATGGCTTGTGCTAAACCGAGGTTTAGTGCTTCTTAATCGCCTACTTTTCATATACTAACCGTTGCCATTAATTAGAACTAACTTTATGAAAACAATATTTCTTTTTCTTTTTAGTCTGCTGATTTTTACCACAAATAATTTTGAGATTAATAATGGGGAAGTTCTCTGGCGCAAAGTTAATCAACAATCGATTTTAATTGAAACTCTTGAGGAAACTATGATTAAGTCTGGTAGATTTACTAATCTCACTATAACCGAAAATTTAATAACTGCTGAAATACAAAACTTACCAATAGATTACAAAGGTGCTGGCGAATCCGAAATGTCAATACCAATGTACATTGCTCGCAGTTCTATTAATGCTTACATAGTGATTGAAATAAAAGAAAACAGATACAGAGTAACAGTCAAAAACATAAAACTAGTTCAAAATTATTCAGATGCTTTGAGCGAGCAAGGCGAAATAACAGCTCTTGAAGTTTATGCGTTGCGAAAGAAAAATACTGAGTTCAAAAAAGGATTTATGAAAAAAACTTCCAGAATCCTAGATCATACTTTCGAAAAGCTAATAGTGTTTGAAAATGATAATGGTAAGTGGTAATTAATGAATGTGCTACAACAACATAAAAAAATAATAGGCAATAAGTGCTTAATCAAATGAAAAAGGCACTTTTACGAGATCGCCAAATTTTTAAATTTGGCTAAAGAAAGATTAAAATAAAGCGATAATAAGAACTGAAAATATTGAAAATAATAGTCAAAGAAATATCAAAAGGGTTAGATGACAATAATTGGTTTAAAGAAATCACAAATTCTTTACAAGGTTTAGATTGTAAAAAATATGTTGAAGGACTAATAAATTTTTCTCAAAAAAAACAGAAGAGAAAAGTCGCTAAATTGCAAAATTTTATATTAAAAATTCTAGAAGAACAGTTTGTAGACTTTCAATGGCAAACTGAATTTAAAGTTAGTGAAAAAAGAGACGCAATTGATATTTATGGAAAACGTGAAAATGATATTTTAATTATTGAATTAGATAAATGGAGAGCGGATCAAGTCGCAAAAAAACTAATTTCAAGAACTGCACTTTTAAAAGAAAATAATATAGGTTTTGTATCTTTATGTTATGCAGGAACACCAAGTATGAATAAGTCTGAATGTTTAAAATATTTTCAGTATGGAAATATAGTTTTAACTGAACTAAATAACTATTACGCTGGAATGATAATAGAATAACTAACGACTAAAACGTATTAATCAAATATATCGTTAGTCACATAGTCAAAGTTAAGGTCTAATTCAAAAGAAGCCAAATTTTTAAATTTACCGATTTTCAATAGAAAGATAAATAGTAAAAATTGAAAAATTCGGCTTGTGCTAAATCGAAAAGTCAGTACATTTTTAAAAGCTACGAGCCATATGCAGAGATGTTTTGCTTAAAACCTAAAATTATCAAATAAAACAATTGTGAGCGAAGAAAAAGATGAACTAATAGATAAACTAACCAAACTCAGTGAAAAACCTGGAGGAAAACAAGCTGTGAGATATATCCTAAATACATTAGGAGCAGTTCCATTTGCTGGTGGAGCAATTGCTGGAGCTGGACAACTTTGGGGAGAAAAAGAACAACAAAAATTTAATGACACATTGGCTGAATGGGCTGCAAAAACAGATAGTGATTTAAAAATAATCACTAACAATATTGATAAATTACTTCAGACACCGACTAGAGCTAAACTGAGTTTATTAATGGGAGAAATTTTAGGAGATGAATTAGCTAAAGGTTTTTTATCAAAACCAAATCAATACATACCAATTGCTTTACATAATCAAACTCTTAACGAATTAGAACCTTTTATTGAAAAGAGTTGGATTAAAATTCAACCTACTCACAGTACCGTTCAAATGGGCGGTGGAAATCGAGTTGGAAATAACATTGAAGAATTAAAAAGACCATATGGTTTTGGTAGTACTTTTAATATCCAAATTAACGAGTCATATTTTAATGATTAAAAAGAAAAAAACTTAAGCGCAATAATGGCGCGAAGTAATTGCTTGTTCTCGCCTACTTCTTAAAATCCTCGCGGATTTTCAGTTTGTTGCGTACTGGCTGAGTTTCGTGTTAACCCATGTAGCTACACATAGCCGAGACCTTTTAATGCAATTTTAAAGAAATATCGTGTATTTATGAAAGAGAAAATAATTTATTTGACCGTCATATTTGGGTTACTCATTTTTATAGGATTTTTGATAGAAGTTGTTTTTTACGTAAATACTGCCTTGAATGATTTTGTGAGATTTCTGTTTGTATTACCTTGGATTTTAATAATTGGATTTTTCGTATACCGATTTATTAACAAAATTGATGATATTACCATTGGTACATTTGCAGGGGCATCTGTTTTAATAGGATTGCTATTATCAATCGTTACATTGATTTTAAACTTGTCTTTAGGTCTTGATAAAATAATTGAAAAGAATTATGTGGCAGTTTATGGAATAACAACAGGTTTTGATAGCCGTTCTGATAGCGAACAAGACATCAAACATAAAACAAACGTATATAAAATTAACGATAGCAGAGCGAAAAGGGAAATTAATAAAATGGAATATGTATATGAAGATGCTTCGACAAAAGAATTCTTGTTTTGGCAGACAGCATTTGCAAGCGGATTTGAACCAATCAATATATCGGAATACAATGGCTCAAATTCCTTTGGTAAAATCATAACCTTATTTTTTACCGTAGGACCAATATTTATTCTTGAACTATTTATAAACGCTATTATGAGTTCTTGGATTTTATTTATAATACCGATTATAGGATTGTTTTTTAAGAGAATGCTTTTTGAAAAAGAATTGAAACCTTTTACAAACTACTTTACAAACAGTGTAAAAAAAACTGCATAGAACAATGTATCTAAAAAATAGCGCAAGAAATTACAAAAAAGGTAACATGCACATTTCCAAGGCAACCAAATTTAAAATTTGGCTAATTGAAAAAATGATAATAAGAAAAGTAAAAAATACCGCACGTGCTTAATCCTAAAATCATTTTATAATTTACACGCTACGAGAAATATACAAGACCTTTGTCATTAATAAACATCAAACATGAAACATCTTCTAACACTTTTGATTTTATTTAGCACTATTCCCATAATAGCAAATGGACAAAATTTTGTCTTTATTGGTGAGAACAGCTATCCAAGTACTAAAAAGTATACTTTAAAATCTAATTCCGATGATGAGAATATCAATGATTTAAAGCTTGTTTTCGCCAAGGATGGCGAAAAGGGACTTATCGTTGTTAGTTCAAAACTAACTGACGTTGTTAAAATCGCAAATAAACTAATTATATATCTTGATGATGGGACCGTAATCTCTTGTATTGACAGAGGTATTAATGACAATGTTGATGATATCGCAATTTCTGCATATAGTTTAACAAAAGCAGAATTTACTAAAATTAAATTTAGTAATATTAATACAATTAGATATCAAATTGTATGTTCTGTATGCGGACCATTTAATTCATGGGAAGGCACTTACTCAGCATCAAATAAAGGAAACTCGAAGACCGACTTTACTGTAGTTGTCTCTAAGTTTTATGAAAAATAAAATAATATGGGAAAGAAACTTACAGTTTACATGATTGACGGAACTGCTTATGGACCTCGTTTGAGCGAAATTGGTAATTGGGTCGGTAAAGCAATCTATTCACCTAGAGCATCAGTCAACAAAATAATGAATCGCCCTGAATTTGACAATCCTGGAATCTATTGTTTAAAAGGTGACCCAACAGACGATGCTTTTGATGAAAAAATATATATCGGCGAAGCAGAAAATATTAAGACAAGATTAAAGCAGCACCTAAGTGATTCTAATAAGGATTTTAAAGAGCTTATCTTTTTTGTAAGTAAGGACGAGCTGCTGACTAAAACTCAAATTAGATACTTAGAATCTAGACTTGTTCAAATTGCATTAGAGGCAAAAACGGCACAAATAGACAATGGCAACTCACCTAGTTTACCAACACTTCATGAAGCGGATATTTCTGACATGGAATATTTTCTTGAGCAGATCAAACTGATTCTTCCAGTAATGGGTTTTAAATTTTTAATTTCTTCAACTGTTTCTGCGAATAGTAAATTAGAATCAAATAGTAAAGGAGAAGTACATGAGACTTACTTGATTAAAACGAAAACGTTTAAAGCAACAATGATTGAAACGGATCAAGGATATATTGTCGCGAAAGGAAGTGAAGCTAAGAAAGACCTGTCCCCTTCTTGCACAGAAACTTATCGAAATATGAGAAGAAAGCTAATTGAAACCAAAATCATGATTGAAAATAAAGATAAAATGATTTTTACGGAAGATGCAGTTTTCAATAGTCCAAGTGCAGCATCAAATATGGTTCTAGGTCGTAATTCAAATGGTTTTACAGAATGGGTTACGAAAAAAGGGGAAACATTTAAGAAAGTTCAAGAAAAAATAAATAAATAATGCTTAACAAAGTACTATGGTAAAAAACAAATAAATCCTGATACGATACAAATAAGGAGCCGTTATTAAACATTAAAACAGAGATAAAAAAATGGGACTATTTAATAAATTGATGGGAAACGCCAGTGAAGTTTCTTCTGAGAAATTGAACGAAAAATACGGTAGACTCCTTATAGAAGGTGAAACTATAGAATTAGGTTTTAAGCTATTGCGTGATACGTTTATGTTTACCAATAAAAGGTTGATATTAATTGATGTACAAGGACTCACAGGAAGCAAAGTAGAGTATAAATCTTTACCTTATAAAAGCATTTCAAGACTTTCCTTAGAAACTGCTGGAACATTTGATCTGGACGCTGAGTTGAAAATTTATATCTCAAGTGAAAACATACCTTCTGTAAGTAAAAAGTTCAATAAAAGCATTGATGTTTATGAAGTCCAAAAATACCTAGCGTCGAAGATCATGTAGGGAATGAAAGGTGTGTTTAATTTATCCGTTTAGCAATTCATAATTAATTCATGCAGCACAAATCGAGCGAGTATTGTCCTTGTTGTGGTTATAACAGGTTTGACCTAGAAGACAGATTAAATTATTCTATTTGTCCCATCTGTTTTTGGGAAGATGATCCAGTTGCTTTTAAGGACATCAATTATAAAGGTGGAGCAAATAGAGTTTCATTAAGACAAGCACGAGAGAATTATAAAGCATTTGGAGCTTGTGAAGTTTCTATGATTCCTAATACAAGAAAAGTAACTGGTAAGGATATTTTAAATCCTCAATGGAAAGCTCAATAAAGCATCAATTTTTCTTCAAAAAGAACTATACCTTATCAAGATATAAATTACTAACAGTCCTAATAATCCAGTTGTGACGTAACCAAAAAAGATGCTTACTAAAAGCAGTAAGCACAATATCAAAGTAATGATTTTTAAAACTTTGCTGGTATTATTAGTAGAAGCAGTTTCATTTTTTTTAGGACTCGTCATTTGATTAAAAAACAACTCGTCAGATTTTTTAAGGTAATATTGAATTTGGGACTCCTCTACTCCATCTTCTTCCAGCTTTTGTCTTATCTCGCTAGAGCTTAATCCTTTCTTGCGCAATGACACGATATCGTTTAGTTGGCTCATGTAGCTCTAGAATTATGACAGGTAAAGAATAGCATTTGATTCAGTAGTATTACTGGCCTTAAGTAACTGCTGGTAACGTCTATCTGTCGCTAAAATAAACTTAAGTCTTGATAGGCACAAATTTGTTTATTATATTAAAGTTGTATTAATTCATTTTGACATATCGGTAATTATAGATATGTTTGCGGTATGAATTTAAAACACGCTACCGAAATAGGAAAATGTTTATCTAATCAAACGAGATTTCAGATTATGGAATGGCTCAAAGAACCAGAAAAGCATTTCCCACCACATGAAACTTTAAAACATTTTAATGATGGTGTTTGCGTCACATATATTCAAGAGAAGACAGGATTATCACAATCTACCGTATCAACCTATCTCACAAATATGGAAAAATGCGGTCTTCTCATTTGCACCAGACACGGTAAATGGTCGTATTTGAAAAGAAATGAAGAAACTATAAAGCTGTTTACAGAATTCTTAAAATAAAAAATTTAAATAAACATATCGATAATTCGCAATATAACAAAATATGAAACTACTTATTGATGTATTGGGTTGGTCAGGATCTTTATTTGTAATTATGGCTTATGCTTTAACCCTAATAGAAAACTAAAAATACTTAAATTATGCGAAGTATTTAAACTTGTTAGGTGGTTTATTTATAGCAATAAACTGTTATTACTACAATGCTATTCCATCTTTTGTAACTAATTTAATATGGAGTGTAATAGCAACTTTGACAATTTACAAAGCAAGAAACAAGAATCAACATTGCAATAAAAATCAATGTCTAACATAAAACAATAACAATGAAAATTTTAATAATAGGTGGAAATGGTACCATAGGTAAAACGGTAGCTGCACACTTCAAAGAAAAGAATGACATCTTAATTGCTGGACGTACTAATGGAGATGTTACGGTAGATATAGCTGACAGTAATTCTATAAGAAATATGTTTGAGAAAATCGGTAAACTGGATGCAATCATTTGCATCGCAGGAGAGGCAAAATGGGATGATTTTAATAACCTAACTGAAGATGATTACTATATAGGTTTAAAAAGTAAATTAATGGGACAGGTTAATCTTGTACGTATAGGACAAGATTTTTTGAACCCTAAGGGCTCGATCACTTTATCTACAGGTATTCTAGCAGATGATCCTGTAGTTAAAACAACAAGTGCATCAATGGTAAATGGCGGTATTCATAGTTTTGTACAAGCCGTTGCTCTAGAAATTGAGAATGGAATAAGAGTGAATGTAGTTTCTTCTGGTATGGTAGAAGATGCTTATGAAAAGTATAAAGACTACTTTCCAGGACACAATCCTATTCCTATGACTAAGGTCATTAATGGCTACGTAAGAAGCGTAAAGGGAAAAGGCAATGGAGAAGTCATCAGGATTTACGATTAAAACGCAATTACCTATATACATTAGATGCTTACAAATGACAAAAGCAACCTTAACTGATCAAAGAATTTAAAACCGTATTTCTCTTAAAATAGATGGTAGAGTGAAATGCTTATTTAGGTAAAATAGGTGATTATATTATAATTTTTGTAATAGAGCGGATTTAAAGTGCATTGAGACTTACGACTTATATTGAAAAGCAAATTGGATATAAATCTTTCGCGAAAGCGAAACTATTACCATAAAAAACGCCTCTATAAAAGAGGCGTTTTTTAAGTTAATGACTATAAATCAGTTTAATACTGCTCATCTTCATTAGGAAAGTCAACTGCTTTCACATCTTTAACATAACTAGCAACCGCATTACCCATATCTTCATAGAGATTCAAATAACGACGTAAAAAACGTGGGTTGAACTCGTGCGTCATCCCAAACATATCGTGAGAAACCAGTACCTGACCGTCTACATTTGCTCCTGCTCCTATTCCTATGACAGGAATGGTAAGCTGGTCTGCTACTTTTTTTGCTAGTGCTGCTGGCACTTTTTCTAGAACTAAGGCAAAACAACCCCAGCGCTCCAGCGCTAGTGCATCTTCTACTAGTTTTGCCGCTTCTTCTTCTTCTTTGGCTCTTACTGTGTAGGTACCAAATTTATAAATGGATTGAGGTGTAAGTCCCAAATGTCCCATTACCGGTATACCAGCATGCAGGATGCGTTTTATGGATTCCTTTACTTCTCTTCCACCTTCTAGTTTTACAGAGTGGCCACCGCTTTCTTTCATGATACGTATCGCACTGCGCAATGCTTCCTTAGGGTCACTTTGATAACTACCGAAGGGTAAATCTACCACTACAAGAGCACGCTCTACAGCACGCACAACACTACTGGCATGATAAATCATCTGGTCCAGCGTTATAGGTAAAGTGGTCTCGTGTCCTGCCATTACATTACTGGCACTATCGCCTACAAGAATGACGTCTATTCCTGCGCTATCGATAATCTTTGCCATGGTATAATCATAGGCAGTTAACATCGATATCTTTTCATCGTTGCCCTTCATTTCTACAAGGGTTTTAACGGTCACTCTTTTATATTGCTTCTTTGCGGTAGACATAAAACTTATTTTAAGTCTAGCAAAAGTACTAATATTACAGTTCAAATTAATTGAAACCCTATGAGACTTCTATTTACTGTTATTTGTGTTCTCGCTTTCGCGAAAGCGTACTCACAACAACCTATCGCACAAGATTCTACCGTTGTAACTATTAAAAAACCTAGTCCTGTAGATGCGGTGAAGACCTTTTTTAAGAATTTTCACGCACAAGATACAGTGGCGTTAAAAGAGTCCATTCTAGCAGATATAACACTCACGTCGCTATCAATAAGAGGAGATGAGCGCAGGATAAGCAACACTCAAATAGCTGGATTTTTAAAAGGCATTGCGAGTATACCTGATAGTATTCCTTTTGAGGAGCGCCTTATTGAGATAGATTACAGTAATGATACTCAGGTAGCAACGGTTTCTACCACCTATGAATTTTATTACAATAATAAATTATCGCACATAGGAACAAATAAGTTTACCCTATTTTTTATAGATGATAAATGGGTGATCGTAGGTATTGCAGACACGCGTATTTATGGGTCGTAATTTAAATTTAAGTTTAAACTTAAGTTGAAGTTGAAGCTGAAGTCTAAGTCTAAGTCTATGCTAAAAATCAAGTTGAAGTTGAAGTTGAAAATTGCCGTGCAAGCAGATTCAAGGCTTCTTTCCTTAAAATATTCTGTAAAGCGCTTTTATTACTTGCAGCAATGCGCATTGCAAATTCAATTAGTTTCAACGTAGCACAGATGTGCTCGACATAAATCGTAATTTAAATTTAAGTTTAAACTTAAGTTGAAGTTGAAGCTGAAGTCTAAGTCTAAGTCTATGCTAAAAATCAAGTTGAAGTTGAAGTTGAAAATTGCCGTGCAAGCAGACTCAAGGCTTCTTTCCTTAAAATATTCTGTAAAGCGCTTTTATTACTTGCAGCAATACACGTTGCAAATTCAATTAGTTTCAACGTAGCACAGATGTGCTCGACATAAATCGTAATTTAAATTTAAGTTTAAATTTAAACCTCAACTTAAGTTAAAGTTTAAGCTGAAGTCTAAGTCTATGCTAAAAATCAAGTTGAAGTTGAAGTTGAAAATTGCTTTGTAAACAGATTCAAGGCTTCTTTCCTTAAAATATTCTGTAAAGCGCTTTTATTACTTGCAGCAATGCGCATTGCAAATGCTCAACTAGTTCAACGTATGACTAATAAAGTCAACTTAGTAAGAATTAAAAATGTCTTTAGAATTCAAAAATTTCAGGAGGAATTTATAATAATATCTAAATAAAGTATTTCCCTTCAGATGAAGGGAAAAAAGTTAAGTAGCTAGCTACTAACGAAAAGGGTTTGACACGTTGCTAGTTCATGATCTAAGAGCTTAACTACATAACCCTAAAGAATCTTTATTTCTTAATAAACTTCAACGTCTCCTGACCTTGATCGCTTTTTACAATAAGAAAATAAACACCTTTACTTAACTTTACGATAGAAATAGGTGATTCAAAATCAGTTGTTGAGGCATCATATTGAGACTGCAGTCTTCCTTGAACGTCGTATATCTCAAGAGAATTAATCGCGTAAGAGCTATTAAGTTGTATCAAATCTTGAGATGGATTAGGAAATAGCAAGATGCTATTTTCAGTAGGATCAGCAACACTTGCTGTAGTTGAAATAGTTACTGTCTCTGTATTAGTAATAATAGGAAAGTTGAAGTCAAAATAGATTTCGGCTGTATTATCAAAGCTATCGCCTACTGTTAGAGAGTTTAAGGTTTTGATTTTAAATAGAACATAACCATCATTAGTCGCATCATTAAAATCTAAGTTAATGTCGTCAAAGTAAAATTCAATTTCGTTACCATTTGTAATGCTAGCATAATACTCATGACTTGAGCTAAGAGGAACAAAACTATCTATATCAAACTTTGATGTATCAATAACATCTTTGACTCTTACATTAATCGCGCTTGCCGTTCCTGTGTTTTCAAAACGTATCATATAATCCAGGTACTCGCCTATCATATCGGGCGCAATCGTCTTGCCTTCTAGACAGGTTTTATCATTGGGATCGTAGCTGTTTACAAGGGTTTGGTATAAGTTGTCTGTATTGTTTAATAAATTCACATCGGCTCCTGTGAGATATGTAGACGCGCTTAAATTAATTACATCACCTGCATTAAGCGGAAAATTAGGGTCAGTAGGCGTGTTTAGATTAAAGCTAAGTTCGTAGGTAAGTGTTTGTAAAGGTTGTAAAGAATAGGTCCAGCTCAAAGTATTTGCCGTTGATGCAGTTACCGCAGGAACAGCTGTAAGCAATGTCATTAGATCGTTAGGATAGGTAAATTGAAGCGCATCTGAAACTGGTACCGTTCCTTGATTCATAACTCTAACGTCATAACTAACATCAAATCCAGGCCTTGCTTGAAGTAATGGGATGATACTTACTGCTATATCTTGTGCTACAGCGATAGGTGTTAAACAGAAGTCTTGTACTGCGCTGTTAGAAGGATTGGGAAAATTAATAGTGGCAGAAACTGGTGATGAAGTGATACTAGAAGTTAACATCGTGCTGCTTACATCAAAAATACCATCAGGAACATATAAACTATAAGCACCGTTAACATCGGTAACTGCTTGAAAAGCTATTCCTGAAGATGAGTCTGTAGCGGTTATTTGTAAACCTACAGCCGCAGGATCAGTAGTAGTGCATCCATTCATATCAACATCATAGGAAACATTTCCTGAAATAAAATTATAATTTCCTGGAACATACAAAGGTCCTGTAAATACAGATGATTGATTACCACATATAGATCTTATATAAAATTCATATTGAACACCAGGAGTTAAACCTGATATAATCATATTGTTTGCCGCTGTGGCAATTATAACTCCGCCAGAACCTTGTGTATAGGGAGCAACACCGAATTCAACTTCCCAAAATGTGGCTGATCCTGTACTCTGCCAGTTTAACTGCACAGAAGTTCCTGTAAAATTAGAAAACTCAAATTGAGTTGCTGGTGTACACTGGGATTGCGCAAATTGAAAACCTAACGTAATAAGAATTAAAAGTAAAAATCTAGACATAGGAATTGTTTAAATGTTCAATAAAGATAAGGAAATATTTCACAATCAATATTTTAGAAACAAAAAAAGCGCAAATCATGAGATTTGCGCTTTCTATATTATCAATACTATTTTTTACTGATTTCCTAAAATAATCGGTAAACCGCCGCTCTCGCCACCACCTACAACGATGACTTTAGAATTAGGAGATTCTGCTAATTTTAAAGTTGCTTCAATTCCTTTTTCAGTAAGAATTTTGTCTGTTAAAGAAGCGCTCAAAATTTTGTTGGCTACCGCTTTACCTTCAGCATCAATTTTTTGTCTCTGTGCTTCTTTAGTTGCTCTAGCAAGACGGAATTCATATTCTAATGCTTCTTGCTCTTGCTCTAATTTACGTTCAATAGCGTCCTTAATTTTAGGTGGTAAGGTCACATCTTCTACAAGAACTCTGTTTACTTGTATGTATTGAGCAGATAGTTCTTTTTGAACCTCGTCTAGAATTTCGTTTTGAATCACATCTCTTTTACTAGAATATAATTGCTCCGGCGTGTAACGACCTACCACACTTCTGGCTGCTGCACTTATTGCTGGTGCAAGGATTTGCGATTCATACTCGCGTCCTTTTTCTTGATGTAAATAAGGTAATTTATCATATTCTGGCTGGTACCATACGGTTCCATCTACAGTTACTTCAAGACCGTTTACAGAAAGTACTCTCATTTTATCGCTTACAGATAACTGTCTTACTGGATAAATGATCATATCATTCCATGGTGCGATGATGTGAAACCCTTCACCATACGTATTCTCTCTATCGACACCGTTACTTAATGTCTTAAACAGCACACCAGCCTGACCAGACTCGATCACAACCGAACTTTTAATAATAACAATAGCAAGTATCACTAGTCCTATTAAGGATAATACTGCTGCTTTGGGTAATTTTTCCATAATTCTCTTTTTAAACTAATCCGTTATATTTTCTTAAAAACCACTCTAGTCCTAATAGTAGTAATATAAGGCCTAAAAGGTATTCCCAGTCTATTAAACTGGTTTGTTTTACAATCGCTCTCTCAATTGTTTGTAATAATGGGTTCTTCTTAAGATCGGCAATCAATTCTTCTGTTTCACCTTGATAATAGACACTAGAACTACCGACTAACTTTTTCATGCCGGCGTCACTCGCACTTACCTGTTGCTTTTCTATATCATATTCTAGTATGCTAAAAGAGCCACTGCGTGATAATTGATCATTTTCTACTTGCACTGTAAATTTATAATCGCCCGCTTTGAGACCACTTAAATCCACAACATAAGAATTACCACTCAAAACAAATGGCCTTGTGATCAATTCTTTACTTTCTGTATGAGTCACATTCAAATTCAAGATACCATTATCTTCAAACTCATAATTCTTGTCTAGGTATTGAGCGTTTATTAGAATGCTTTTATTTTGATAATAGAACGGCTCGTAAGATAACTCTAGCCTATTGCGCTTTTTATTACTTGCTAGATATTGCACCTGACTGCTCACTAAATCATCAAAATTTTTAAAATCTTGTTGATCCAGATAGCTTTGAGCTCTCCATCTCCATAAACCACTTGCTAGCGTTACTGCATGTTTAGTGTCGCCATCTTCATAATTGAACCATATAGGTTGTGTAGTCGTAATGGTACCTATTTTCTTATAAAAAAGTACATCAACATTGGTATTAAAAATCAATTCACCGAAAGGTACTTGCACTGGTGGATAATCATCAAAACTTATTTGATCTAGATTAAAGGTAGTATAAGACGTATTAAGAATGGGCTGTGCTTCATCAAAATCATTACTATCTTCTAAGTTAAAGCTTTGGTACTTGCCATTCAAGTAATCAATATCTGGATCGCTACCAGTAATTACCCAAGTATTTTTGTTGAGTTGGCTAATTTGTGCGTACGCTTTCGCGAAAGCGGAACTTACCCCATACATCACGACTAGATTGTACTCGTTGAGATTATAATCTTCACTAGTACTTTTAATAGTTACTTTGCGCTGCTGGTTAGACTCAATTGCTTTTTTCAAAGCACCGATATCTGGATGAACTTGATCAGATAAAATAAGTACATTAGTTTGCTGATCTATTACCTCAACAGCAAAACTTCGGTAATTGTTTTGAGTATTCTTTTCGTTAGGAAGTGGTTCTATAGAAGCCACCATAGATTGAGTTCCTACAGCGGTACTGGTAAGGTTAAAACTTACGATTGCAGCTCTTTCCTTTTCATTAAAGGAGAGCGTCTCTGAGTACAAGGTGCGATTACCTTGTGTGACTTTAAATATACGAGACTCTTGTTCCTGACCTTGATAAGCTACAAAAACCTCTACCGGAAACTCATTATTGAGGTAAGAATACCTGTTAACATTGATGTTAGTAATCTTTAAATCTGCATACTGTGTGGTGTCGCCATAAATTACAGGATACAGACTCGTTTTCTCATTAATTTGCGTATAAGAATAACTACTACCTGTGGTTTGATTACCATCTGTAAGGACAACCACCGCTTTATTTCTATTCTTAAATAACTCTTGTGGTTCACTTATAGCAATATTTAAATCTGTCTCTGTAGCTTGAAAACTTAAAGAATCAAGCGGCGCTATGGTTTCAGAAAATTTAAATGTCTGGATTTCAAATTTAGAATTTAAGTCTGAATCGTTAACGATCAATGCCAAATCTCTTTTTACAGCATCACCAGATTTTAAATAGTCAATAGACTTAGAATCATCTACTAGCACTACTAACTGCGGCAAAAGCGTTTCATAGGTTTTTGAATCAAACCTAGGGGCAATGAAAAGTAATAGAATAGAAAAAACCGTGAGAAAGCGCAATAACGCAAACCACGGTTTTTTTCTTGTACTTTTTGAGGTACTGATATAACCATACTGATAAAGAGCTATTAAGGCAGCAATACCTGCAGCTACAATCATCAAAACTACGGTCATAAAAGTATTGTTTATTAGGTTAGCATTCCGCCATCTACGTTGAGTGTTTGACCAGTAACATAAGTGGAAAGGTCGCTAGCTAGAAATACACATGCATTTGCTACATCTTCTGGAGTACCACCGCGTTTTAATGGAATGGCATCTCTCCAGCTTTGAACTGTTTCTTCATTGAGCGCTCCAGTCATCTCTGTTTCTATGAAACCAGGAGCGATAGAGTTGCAACGTATATTACGAGAACCTAATTCTAGAGCTACTGATTTACTGAATCCTATGATACCAGCTTTACTTGCTGCATAGTTAGTCTGTCCTGCGTTTCCTTTAACACCTACTACACTACTCATGTTAATAATGCTACCACTACGTTGTTTTAACATAGTACGTTGCACAGCTTTAGTCATGTTAAAAACAGACTTTAAATTTACCTCGATTACCTTATCAAAATCTTCCTCGCTTATTCTCATCAAAAGATTGTCTTTTGTAATACCTGCGTTGTTGATCAACACATCGATACTGTCAAAGTCTTTAGTCACTTCGGCAATAAGATCTTGCGCTTCTTGAAAATTTGCCGCGTTACTTTTATAAGCCTTTGCTTTGATACCTAGAGTAGAAAGTTCTTTCTCTAATTCAAGGGCTGGACCTTCAGAACTGGCATATGTAAATGCTACATTTGCTCCGTGTTTTGCAAACACCTCAGCAATACCTTTACCTATCCCACGGCTACCACCAGTAATGATGACATTTTTACCTTCTAATAATTTCATAAATAGTTGGTTTATATAAAATATCCAGAACAAACACCCATTTTAATGGGTATTTGTTCTGGATGTAGAAAATTTATCCTAATACTTCGGCAACTTTCTTACCGATTTCAGCTGGAGAATCCACTACATGAATTCCACATTCTGACATAATTGCTTTTTTGGCTTGAGCTGTATCTTCAGATCCTCCTACGATTGCACCAGCGTGTCCCATAGTTCTTCCTGCAGGAGCAGTTTCACCAGCGATAAAACCTATAACAGGTTTTTTGTTACCAGTTTCTTTGATCCATTTTGCAGCATCAGCTTCTAGTTGTCCACCTATTTCACCTATCATCACAATAGCTTCTGTTTCTGGGTCGTTCATAAACAATTCAACAGCTTCCTTTGTAGTTGTACCGATGATAGGGTCACCACCTATACCTATGGCAGTAGAGATACCGTATCCTTGTTTTACTACCTGGTCAGATGCTTCATAGGTAAGTGTTCCAGATTTAGAAACAATACCTACTTTACCTTTTTTAAATACAAAACCTGGCATGATACCTACTTTTGCTTCTCCTGGAGTAATGACACCTGGGCAGTTAGGACCTACAAGTCTACAGTCTTTATCTTTGATATAGTCTGCAGCTTTTACCATATCAGCCACTGGAATTCCTTCAGTAATTGTGATAATTACTTTGATACCAGCGTCCGCAGCTTCTTTAATCGCGTCAGCAGCAAAAGCTGGTGGCACAAAAATGATAGTTACATCAGCTCCTGCTTTTTCCACAGCTTCTTGAACCGTATTGAATACTGGTTTACCTAAGTGTTCTTGTCCACCTTTTCCTGGAGTCACACCACCTACTACGTTAGTTCCGTAATCGATCATTTGACCTGCGTGAAAAGTTCCTTCACTACCGGTAAAACCTTGTACTATAATTTTAGAATCTTTGTTTACTAAAACGCTCATTTTTTATATTTTATTTGTGGAGTATTTTTATTATTTAATCTTGAGAAGGATGACTGGATTGATGCACTTCGATAATTTTCTCGTCCTCTATTTTAAAAATAGAAACAAAATAACCTACTGGCACTTCTTCTCTAGGGTTTTCATTAGTTCGCACGTAAACTGTAAATCTAGCGGCAACTTGTTTTTTATCATTAAAAATATGAGAGATTTCTGTTCTCATACTCTCATACGATGCAGATGTAGACTGGCAAAGTCTAAAGTAATCGTCATAATCAAACTGTCTGTAACCAGAGCTTGCATGCCAGTTTACTTTTAAGTCCTTATGCATGTATTTATCAAAGTGTTGTGAATTTACAAACACATCAGAATCTAAAAAATCCTTTACAATTTTCTTTGCTGAAACAGCCATTTATCAACTAGTTTAATTTTGTGCTAAACTAGGTAAGATTGAAATGTTAACCTAGTTTTAAATTCTATCTTTTCGTTAAAATATTAACGTTTATTATTTATATCCTTAATCAATTGCATCATCTCAGGTACTTGCTTGATAGCAGCAATTTCTTTGTATTTACTCCTGAAGTCGTCTGCAGGAATACCAAAGTAATGCTTATTACCTTCTAGCGATTTACTAACACCAGACTTTGCAGATATCACAGCTTTCTTACCTATAGTAATCCCACTTGTAATCCCTACTTGTCCCCATATGGTCACCTCGTCCTCAATGACTACACAACCGGCAATTCCCGTCTGACTAGCTATCAAGACATGTTTACCAAGTACGGTATCGTGCCCTATTTGCACCTGATTATCTAGCTTTGTACCATAGCCTATAGTAGTGTCTCCAGTCACACCACGATCTATAGTACTGTTTGCTCCGATCTCTACTTGATCATGAATTACTACCCTACCATTACTCAATAATTTATCATATCCTTCTGGTCTACGTTTGTAATAAAATGCATCTCCACCTAGGACCACTCCAGCATTTATAATCACATTATTACCTATAATCGTACGATCGCCTATACTAACATTTGCATGAATTATAGTATGATCTCCTATAACCACATCTTTACCTATACTAGCAGTAGGATGAATGTGTGAATTCTTTCCTATGCTTTTAGGAAGTTCCGCTTTCGCGAAAGCGGAAAAAGGATTAAAGTATTGAGTTAATTTATTGAAATCTTTAAAAGGATCGTCTGAAATGAGTAATGCTTTTCCTTCAGGAGATTCCACCTCTTTATTAATTAAAACAATGGTAGCAGCGCTTGCCAATGCTTTATCATAGTATTTTGGGTGGTCTACAAACACAATATCACCAGGTGTAACCACATGGATCTCGTTCATTCCCAAAACTGGAAAAGAAGCGTCACCTACATAGTTGCAATCAATGATAGATGCTATCTGGGAAAGTGTATGTGCCTTAGGAAACTTCACTATTGCTTCATTCTCTCGTGGTAGTTCCCTTTTTCAGTATCTATACGGATGATATCACCTTCATTAATGAATAGTGGTACCATTACCTCAGCACCAGTTTCTACCGTTGCAGGCTTAGTTGCATTTGTTGCCGTATTTCCTTTTACTCCAGGTTCTGTGGCTGTTACTTCTAGAACTACATATTGAGGCATGTCTACTGATAATGGTGAATCATCTTCTGTATTGATTTGGATTTTTACAATCTCACCTTCTTTAAGCAATCCAGGTGCATCAAGAACAGACTCTTGCAAACGTATTTGCTCATAAGTCTCTGTGTTCATGAAATGATATCCTTCTGGATCTTGATATAAAAATTGAAAAGCTTGAGTTTCTACTCTTATATCTTCAATTTTATGTCCTGCAGAAAAGGTGTTATCTATAACTTTACCAGAAGTTACCGATTTTAACTTTGTTCTTACAAATGCAGGTCCTTTTCCTGGTTTTACATGTAAAAATTCAATGATTTTGTAAATATCATTATTGTAACGGATGCATAATCCTTTTCTGATGTCGCTTGTGCTTGCCATATTCTATTGTTTGCTGATGTATCCTCTCATGATACCTCGCTTTGTGTTTTTAATAAATTCTAATATTTCGTCTCGTTCTGGAGTGGCACTCATCTCTGCCTCTATAATTTCTACCGCTTGAGAAACATTGTAATTCTTTTGATAAAGGATGCGGTAAATATCTTGTATTTCTCTAATCTTTTCTAATTCAAAACCTCTTCTACGCAGCCCAACTGAATTGATACCTACATAACTTAAAGGTTCTCTACCAGCTTTTACATAAGGAGGAACGTCCTTACGCACTAATGAGCCACCAGATACAAATGCGTGACTTCCTACCTGACAAAATTGTTGTACTGCAGCCATTCCTGCCAGTACTACATGATCACCTACGGTAATGTGTCCGGCTAGTGTGCTGTTATTTGAAAAGATACAATTATCTCCTACTATACAATCATGAGCTATATGACAGTAAGCCATTATCCAGCAATTTTTACCGATAACTGTCTTCATCCTGTCTGAAGTACCTCTGTTAATAGTTACACATTCTCTAATAGTAGTATTATCACCTATTATAGTTACCGTGTCTTCATCTTCAAATTTCTTATCTTGAGGAATAGCGCTTATAACAGCACCAGGAAAAATACTTACGTTTTTACCGATGCGAGCACCTTCCATTATGGTAACGTTAGATCCTATCCATGAGCCTTCACCTATTACTACATCATTGTGTATGGTAGTAAATGGTTCAATGACCACATTTTTGGCGATTTTTGCGCCAGGATGTACGTATGCGAGTGGTTGATTCATTACTTTACTTTTGAAATTTGTGCCATTAACTCAGCTTCGGCACAAAGAATACCATTTGCATAAGCATAAGCTTGCATGTGACATATACCTCTTCTTATAGGCGATATAAGGTCACATTTAAATATAAGTGTGTCTCCTGGAGAAACTTTTCTTTTGAATTTTACATTATCCATTTTCATGAAAAATGTCAAATAATTTTCTGGATCTGGTACTGTACTTAATACTAAAATACCACCAGTTTGCGCCATTGCCTCTACTATTAAAACTCCGGGCATTACTGGCTGTCCAGGAAAATGTCCTACGAAGAATGGCTCATTCATCGTAACATTTTTTAAACCTACCACATGTGAGTCTGACAATTCAAAAATCTTATCGATAAGAAGAAATGGTGGTCTATGTGGAAGTACGTTCATTATTTGAACAACATCCATTAGAGGCTCTTTGTTGATATCTACTTGAGGTACATTATCTTTTATGTCCTTCTTGATAATCTTTGATAACTTCTTTGCAAATTGCGTATTTACAAAGTGTCCCGGTTTAGTCGCAATGACTTTACCTCTTATTCTATAACCTATTAAAGCTAGGTCACCTATAACATCTAGCAATTTGTGTCGTGCAGCCTCATTAGGGTGATGCAACTCTAGGTTATCTAGTATACCGTTAGGTCTTATAGTAATATTATCTTTATCAAACGCTTTTTTAAGACTTTCGGTTGTTTTCTCAGACAGCTCTTTATCTACATAGACAATAGCGTTATTTAAATCACCACCTTTAATAAGCCCATGTTCTAATAACATTTCAATCTCATGTAAAAAACTAAACGTTCTTGAACTAGAGATTTCATCTTTAAAATTGCTCAGTTTTTCTAGAGTGGCATTTTGAGTACCTAAAACTTTAGTACCAAAATCTACCATCGTAGTAATCTGATAGGAATCTGACGGCATCACAATAATCTCACTACCAGTTTCTTCATCTTTATAAGAAATAACTTCCTTAATGACATATTCTTCTCTAAACTGATCTAGCTCTACTTTACCTGCTTTTTCTAATGCTTCTACAAAAAACTTTGATGAACCATCCATAATAGGTGGCTCGCTACTATCTATCTCAATCAAGCAGTTATCAATTTCTAAACCTACTAAGGCTGCAAGAACATGCTCACATGTATTTATTTGAACACCTCTTTTATCTAAAGTAGTTCCTCTTTTAGTATCAGTTACGTAGCTGGCACTTGCCTCAATAATCGGACTTCCTTCTAGATCAACTCTTTGAAAGGCGTATCCATGATTTTCTGGAGCTGGCTTAAAGACAAGGGTAACTTTATTACCAGTATGCAATCCTACTCCAGATAGGGTTACTTCGTCTTTTATCGTCGTTTGTTTGAATTCTGTTACCGTCATTTCACCTTATTTTTTTCTCAAGATCAGTGATTCTCGATTCAATTTTTCTTAAATTTTTAAATAAAACATAGCTTCTATTCCAGTCTCCAAAATCAAATGCTGGAGAACCTTGAACTATAGCGCCGCTTTTTAATTTCCTTCCTATCCCACTTTGGGCTTGTATTCCTACGTTATCTTCTATTTCTATGTGCCCAGCGATCCCTACTTGTCCACCTATTCTACAGTTTTTACCAATTTTTGCAGACCCAGCAATACCAGTCTGTGCTGCTATGACTGTATTCTCTCCTATTTCTACATTATGAGCTACTTGAATCTGGTTATCTAATTTCACCCCAGATTTAATTATAGTACTACCTAAAGTGGCCTTATCTATAGTAGTAAGTGCACCAATATTTACATTATCTTCAATAATTACATTACCGGTTTGTGGAATCTTTGAATAACTACCATCTTCTTTAGGAGCGTATCCAAAACCATCTGCACCTATAACGCTACCAGAGTTGATAGAAACTTGATTACCTATAACAGTATCTGCCATTATTTGTGCTCCAGATTGAATAATACAATTACTCCCGATGGTAACATTATCACCTATAGTTACGTTAGGATATATTTTTACATTATCACCTATGCTTACATTTTCTCCTATGTAACTAAATGCTGCCAAATAAAAGTCTGCACCGTAAGAAGCACTATCATGAACAAAAGAAGGTTGCTCAATTCCCGTCTTATTATTTTTGGCCATTTGATAATACTCGAGCAACTTTGAAAAAGCAAGGTAAGCGTCTTCCACTCTTATTAAGGAACAGTCTACATCTTGATCTAAGGTAAAATCTTTATTTATGATAACAGCACTTGCCTTTGTAGTATACAAGTAAGGTGTGTACTTTGCATTAGATAGAAAACTCAAACTTCCTGATTCACCTTCTTCTATTTTAGAGAGTTTATCAACTTCAATAGATGGGTCACCTACAATGGTTCCGTCTAAGATGTCTGCAATTTGTTTAATGGTAAATTTCATTATCGCAAAAGTACTAATTTATATCAATCTTGTAGCTTAGGATAGCAACAGTAATATTTTTTCACTTCTTTGAGCAATGCTTTGAAGCTATCTTCTTTTCCAGCTTTGATAAGTTCTATCAATTTACCTTTTTTATTAAGTATTTGTATGGGTTTTGCTTTCGCGTAAGCGAGATTAACAACATCACCAGAAAAAACAAAATAAGATGCTTCCTGCTCTGTCAATTGATATGATTTCTGGAGTTTTTTCAAGTGTTTATCCACTTTTCTTTGCGGAATAGGCTTGTCTGAAAATTTAATCTTGAGCAATTGTCTATTTAAAATCATCTTACAAAGCTCGCTTAAGACAAAATCACGATGCGCGCTACCTAGTTTAAGTGTATATATAATATCAGAATCGTCTAGGAAAGAAAAGCGTTCTAGATCTTTAGAATCAGCCTCAAAGCTGAAGAAATCTTTATTAAAAAAGTATTTCAAGTTATCAGGCAACTTTACTTCTACACCATTATCTAACAGTTCTTTTATACGTTTTATTACGGACTGCAAGAGATGCTCTGCACCTATTCCTGTTTTATGAAGGTACACTTGCCAATACATTAAACGACGTCCAGACAAGAAGTTCTCCACGCTATAAAGCCCTTTTTCTTCTACGACTAATTGATCATCTACCACATTGAGCATGGTTATTAATCGCTGGCTATTTATGTTACCTTCTGCCACGCCCGTGTAAAAACTGTCTCGTTTCAAGTAATCTAAACGATCCATATCTAACTGGCTAGAAATTAATTCTAACATAAACGGACGGTGGTATTCACCTTTGAAAATTTGAATAGCGAGCGTTAAACTACCGTTAAACTTACGATTTAATTCATTCATAAAATGACATGAAAGTTGCTCGTGAGTGACGTTTTTAATGATTTGATATTCTAATGCATGAGAAAATGGACCATGCCCTATATCGTGTAGCAGTATAGCCTTATAAAGCGCGTCTTCTTCATCCTCAGATATTTCAACTAACTTAGATCTAAGTACTTGTACGGCTTTTTGCATTAAATGCATACAGCCTAACGCATGGTGAAATCTGGTATGATGAGCACCTGGATAAACTAAGTAGCTTAGACCCATTTGTGTAATCCTACGCAGGCGTTGAAAATAAGGATGTTCTATGATACTAAAAATCTCTTCTGAAGGAATCGAAATAAAACCGTAGATAGGATCGTTTAATATTTTAAGTTTGTTCTGTTGTTTCAAGGGAACAGCATTTTAATACAAATATACTGATATGGCAGAGATCAAAATACTTTGGGTAGATGATGAAGTGGATTTATTAAAACCTCACATAATTTTTTTAGAGAAAAAAGGTTATAAGATAGATACTAGAATAAGCGGTACTGAAGCTCTCGAAGCGATTGAAGAGACTAATTATGACCTGATTTTTTTAGATGAAAATATGCCTGGACTTACTGGTCTAGAGACCTTGCATGAGATTAAAGAGAAGCAAGCTCAACTACCGGTGATTATGATCACTAAGAGTGAAGAGGAATATATCATGGAAGAAGCAATAGGTTCTAAAATAGCCGATTACTTAATTAAACCAGTTAATCCTAATCAAATTTTACTCGCTGTAAAGAAAAATCTAGATCATTCTAGACTTATTAATGATAAAACTATAAGCGATTACCAGCGAGAATTTAGAAAGATAGCTATGGACATGTCCATGATCAATAGTTATGAAGAATGGGTGCAACTATATCAGAAATTAGTTTATTGGGAAATAGAACTAGAAGATGTGGACGACTCTGGTATGTTTGAAATTTTGCAGGCCCAGAAAAATGAAGCAAATCAGCAATTCTGCAAATTTATAGATAGGAACTATCCAGAGTGGTTTGATGGTGATGAAGACAACCCTATATTAAGTCATAATTTATTTAAGGAAAGAATAGCACCACATTTAAAAAAAGATCAACCTGTACTGTTAGTTGTCGTAGACAATTTGAGATATGACCAATATAGAGTATTTGAAAATTTGATCAATAATTATTACAAAAAAGTAGAGGAAGAGACCTATTGTTCCATTCTACCTACCGCAACACAATATGCGAGAAATGCTTTGTTTTCTGGTCTAATGCCAGAAGACATGAAGAAAAGACATCCTGATTTGTGGCTAGATGACACTGATGAAGGCGGAAAGAACATGCATGAAAATGCATTTCTAACGGCTCAATTAAAACGACTGAATTTAAATATCACTCATCAATATCATAAGATTACTAATGAAAACAAGGGTCGTAAACTAGCTGACAATTTTAAAAGTCAAAAGGACAATGACTTGACGGTTGTGGTATACAATTTTGTAGACATGCTTTCCCATTCTAAAACGGAAATGGAAGTAATCAAAGAACTAGCCAGCAACGACAAGAGCTACAGATCTTTAACCTTGAGCTGGTTCAAGAACTCTCCACTGTTTGATATTATACAAAAAGGTCAAGAACTAGGTTTTAAACTTATCCTTACCACTGACCATGGAACTATAAATGTAACTTCACCTAGCAAAGTAATAGGTGATAAAAACACCAGTTTAAATTTAAGGTATAAAACTGGTAGAAGCTTGTCTTATGAAGATAAGGACGTACTTGCCGCAAAAGATCCTAGTAGTATTAAATTACCAAAGATTAACATGAGCAGCAGTTTTATTTTTGCTAAAGGAGATTTGTTCTTTGCCTATCCTAATAATTATAACCACTACGTTAGTTACTATAGAAATACTTACCAGCACGGAGGTGTTTCTTTAGAAGAAATGCTAATACCTTTTGTCATATTTGAACCAAGATAATGGAGTTTACTTATAAATTATCAGAAATAGATAATGCAGCTGCAAAAATTCTAGCACATTTAAAATCACAAGTACTATTATTCAATGCTCCCATGGGAGCAGGCAAAACAACCCTGATTAAAGCGCTGTGCCATCAATTAGGTGTTACAGATGAGATCACCTCACCTACTTTCAGTCTAGTAAATGAATATAAGGGTAGTAAAGTTGACGTTATGCATTTTGATTTATACAGAATAGAACATACCGAGCAGCTATACGATATAGGATTTGAAGATTATCTAATAAAAGATGCATTTCAACTAATTGAATGGCCAGAGCTTGCCATGCCTTTTCTATCTGAATATCAGGAATTAACTATTGAAATTATCGATAGTAGCACAAGAAAACTTAGTTTAAAACCGGTGCAAAAAGATTGAAATTTTTAACTCCTGAAATGATTACTATACCTATTTAGTAGATTTATGTAGTTTAACATACGGTTATAGAATTTCATCGAAAAGGTGAAAAATTACTGCTAAATTTATGGTTGTTGTTTGTAATTTAGTATCACTTATTTACTTAAACCCTTTTATTATGAACAACAAATCTATTAAAGCGTTAGCTTTATTGGCTATCTTCGGTGTATCCCTTGCTAGCGCAGCAGTACAATTTCAACCAGAAGAAACAAAAACTTCAAAAATTGAAAAGAAATTACTTGCAAAATTTAAGCCACCAGTAACTGGTTAAAATAAATTTGATATAATTAAAAAAGCTCACTACATTTACTTGAAGTGAGCTTTTTTCATTCTAAAAATTATCTATGACTACGAGAAGACAGCCTAGTAAAGGAGCCAAAGCATTAGCAATAGGTAGCGCTGTTGCTGTGATTATGGCAGTTTTACCTTATGCTTTCTATTATTATGAAGCCTTACCTGACTGGTTATGGGATACTAAGTTATTCAATTCTCTATCTAAATCTTTTGATGATAATCGACTAATGGCATCGTGGATCCTTTTTCAAAAGTTAGTGCCATTAATTTTATTGATCATTTGGTTCTTGACATGTAAGCATTGGTGGTACCATGTTATCATAATTCCTATCAGTCTGTACGCTTTTCAACTTTATAACTTGTTTGACTTCTCTTCTACCTATATTGATTCTGGAGAGCTTTATTTCATAGTTCCAGTTGTGATTATATCACTATCTCTTACTTATCTCGCGCGAATCAAAGTATTTGATCGTATTCATGGTATAGACATAAGTGAGATTGAAGACGATATCAAAAAACCAAGTGATCGCTGGTTCAAGTAGTCTATTTTTTAAATAAGAAAATATAAATTAAGTAATGTCTTCATTCTCCACACCATTTACTAAAGACCAACTTATTCCTCAAGAAGAGCGACTAGAGGTGACCATTACAAAGAAAGAATTATTCATAGGAATCCCTAAAGAAACGCAGCATCAAGAAAAACGTATATGCTTAACGCCTGATGCAGTTGCGGCAGTTTGTGCGCACGGACATCGCATTTTAATTGAAAAAGGAGCTGGGATAGCAAGCAATTTTTCAGACAAAGACTATGCTAATGCAGGTGCTGAAATGACATCAGACACTTCTAAAGTATTCTCATGCCCTACCATTCTCAAAGTAGCACCGCCTTCTTTGAAAGAAATAGAAATGATAAAGCCGCAATCTGTTCTTATATCCGCACTACAGCTAAAAACACAAAACCAACAATATTTTAAAAAACTAGCTGAGAAAAAAGTTACTGCACTCGCTTATGAATTTATAACTGATGACGAAGGTCAATTTACAGCAGTTAACGCTTTAAGCGAGATCTCAGGTGTAGCTTCAGTATTAATTGCTTCAGAAATCTTATCTAGTGGAGAAAATAGAACCGGTCAGTTATTCGGTAATATTACCGGTGTTCCACCTATAGATGTAGTAATTCTAGGCGCTGGAGTAGTCGGTGAGTTTGCCGCTAGAACAGCTATAGGTCTAGGTGCCAATGTTAAAATATTTGATAATTCCATTTCAAAGCTGCGCAATGTGCAGAACAAAGTAAATCAACAAGTTTACACATCTACCATACAACCTAAATATCTATCTAAAGCATTGAGAAGGTGTGATGTGGCTATAGGAGCACTCACTGGTGAAAATAGAACTCCTGTTGTAGTCTCACAGCAAATGGTAGAGAATATGAAAAGCGGTGCTGTAATCATTGATGTAAGTATAGATATGGGAGGTTGTTTTGAGACCAGTGAAGTTACAAATCATGATAAACCTACCTATAGTAAATTAGGTGTGACACATTATTGTGTACCTAATATACCATCTAGGTATTCAAAAACAGCTAGTGTTGCATTAAGCAATATGTTTACACCATACATCATGAATATTGCAAATGATGGAGGAATTGAACACGCCATACGCATGGATCAAGGTCTCAAATGTGGTATTTATCTATATCATGGAATTGTTACAAACAAATCAGTAGGTCAATGGTATGATTTATCGCATACCGATGTAAATTTGCTCATATTTTAAAACAATATGAAGTTTATAAAAAGACTAGGTTTTTACGGTGGTGGTTTTGCGATAGGTATGGTGTTCTTGATATTTTTTCTAACAGGAAAAAGAACACAATGCACCTGGTTACCTGAAGATCGTGTTCTAAATGATATACGTAGGAAAAACTTTGTACGCTTCTCTCCAGAAATGCGTACTATGCTAGAAGAAAGAAAAATCGATACTTTAGATATTCAACTTATTCTCAAATATGGAAATGTAGATTTTTCAAAATCTAATACAGATACAATTCCTTGTAATTTTTATCATATTTCTGGAAAGAAAGAACTCAAAAACACCTCACTTTGGGTTCAAAATTGCGAGCGATACGTAAAAGTCGTGAAAGTCTTAAGTCAATAAAAGCACAAAAAGAAGAGGAATTTAAATTCCTCTTCTTTTCATTTCTTGTTTTATAAGTGTTAATTCTCTACCAGTTTGCCCTGCTACTGAAGTATTCTCTTGAGCTCTTCTTATAAGATAAGGCATCACATCTTCTATAGGTCCAAAAGGCAGAATCTTGAACGTACGATGTCCTAAAGCAGCAAGATTAAATGTAAGGTTATCACTCATTCCATATAATTGACCAAACCATACGTCTTCAGTATTAGGTTCTAGACCCTTATTTTCAAGAGTTTTCATAGCATCTAGTGTGCTGGCTTCATTATGAGTTCCTATGCATAATTTTATGACATCTAGTCTGTCCAGAATGTAATGCATTACATAGTTAAACATCTCATCTGTAGCCTCTTTGTCTTTACAAATAGGGCTATCGTATCCATATTTAATAGCTCGCTCGCGCTCCTTTTCCATGTATGCACCTCTTACAATTTTTGCGCCTACTATATAATTATTTGCTTTTGCATCTTCATATAATTCCATGATATAATCTAGACGATCATGTCTATAACACTGGATGGTATTATAGATGTATGCCTTTCCATGGTTATATTTCAACATCATCTCGCGTATTAAATCATCAGCCGCATCTTGCATCCAGGTTTCTTCACCATCAAATAAGAGCGCGATATCATTATCTACAGCAGTTTTGCACAGTAAGTCTACTCTATTATAAATACGCTCCCATTCTAGCTCTTCAACTTCGGTAAGAGGCTTTTTTTCAGTAATCTTTTGCCATATATAAAAACGTCCTATACCAGTAGGCTTCACTACTTCAAAGGGCAATGCATTATTTTCACTTGCCATATGAATAAGTGTTAATTTTTTACCTACCACAGCATCAAAATCTGCCTCATTTTCTTTACCTTCTACAGAATAATCTAGAATGGAACTCACACCTTTCTCAAACATTTTTTCTACTAGCGGCATACACTCCTCGTCAGTCGTACCACCGCAAAACTGCTGGAATACAGTGTCCTTTATTACACCTTTGACCGGTAGATTCCATTTTAAAGCCAGCATGGTAGCCTTTGATCCTAGATCTACCAGCCATGGCTTAGACATAGAACTAAAAATAAAATGAGCCTTCTTAAGTTCTTTGTCAGACTTTAAAGAAAAAGCGTTTGCTGTATTATTAAAAGGGTTTTCGTTCATATCACAAATATAATTGCATATATATTTATTTTAATCATATAGACGCTACTTTTGGGGTTTCATAACAAGATCTATTTTGAATCTCGCTTTCGCGAAAGCGGAACAAATATAATTTTTACAGTTACTATTCTATGGACTCCATTATTAATGACAATTACACTATACATTTTAATTCTAACGCCTATTCTGAGCTGAATAATTTTATAGCTACTAAAGAACCTAGTTGTATTTTCATATTAGTTGATGAAAACACTATGGAGAATTGTTATCCTTTATTTATGCCTCAATTAAATACTACTGCTCGCATAGAAGTAATTGAAATTGATGCTGGTGAAGAATTTAAAAATATAGAGACGTGCAGCGGCGTATGGAGCGCAATGGTAGAACTAGGTTGTGATCGCAATAGTTTACTTATAAACTTAGGTGGTGGCGTTATTACTGACCTAGGAGGTTTTGTGGCATCTACTATTAAAAGAGGTATTGCGTTTATTCATATCCCTACTACAGTTTTAGGTATGGTAGACGCTGCTATAGGAGGTAAAAATGGTGTGGATTTAGGTCATCTTAAAAATCAAATAGGAGTTATTGCTCCACCACAAATGACTTTAATAGATACAAGATTCCTAAAAACTTTAGACCAAAGACAATTACTTAATGGCTCTATTGAAATGTTTAAACACGGATTAATCGCAGATCGTATTTACTGGGATAACATGGTAGAGATTGAGGATAATTATTTTTCAGAATTATTTGAAAGTCTAATTTATCAAAGCGTGGTTATTAAAAATGATGTGGTGAAAAGCGATCCTTTTGAAAACGGAGCTCGTAAATCTCTTAACTATGGGCATACTATAGGACATGCAATTGAATCCTACTGTTTATCAAGTGAAAATCAACCTCGTTTATTACACGGTGAAGCTATAGCTGCAGGTTTGTATCTTGAGTCATATTTAAGTCATTTACATACTGGCTTAAGCAAGAATGAGTTTCAAGAAATAGAAAGCTGGTATAAAAACTTAAATTTAAAACTTTCTTTTTCTCAGTCAGAAGTCTCTAAAATGTTAGAATTAATGACACATGACAAGAAAAATGTAAATGGACAGATACGTTTTGTTCTACTACAGTCAATAGGCAATTTTGTTACAGATCAAGTGGTGCCACAGGAAGATGTAATAGCAGCCTTTAAATTGCTATAATTTAATAATTATACCCTTTTATTTGTTTTGTAAATTAAAAAAAAGCATCTACTTTCGGTAGGAATAATACGTGTTTACAATGAGAAATATAATTGTTGATTACAAAAAACTTACGCCAGAAGTTCTGGCTTTATTAGTAGAAAAATATCCTGATGGATATGGTGATGATGATGTGATATCATTTAAAAACCATAAGTATGAAACTATAGAAGCAGTAGAAGTCATTACTGAAGACACAAAATATTTAGTAAAAATTTCTAAACGTCTTTCTATGCAAATGGAATCCTTTGATGAAGATGATTATTCTGAAAAAGAAATGGCAGATCCTGATGCTCTTCCTGAAATAACTGTCGAGGACATTAAAAAAGCTGAACAGGACGAGGATTAAAAATACTGACCTTGATGACAATCTTCGATTATTTCATTCAATTTGCGTCTTAGTAAAAGCAACAGTACTTATGAAAAAGGCGCCTTATAAGATTTTGGTAATTATCGCTATTATCACAATGCTTATCGCTAGTTTATTCTACTTGAGTGACATTCATTTTCAACTGCAATATTTTAAATGGAAAAACTTTTTAAGTGAAGTAATCATGATAAGCCTACCTATAATTTTAAGTACTGCTATAACGATTTACATGAGCTACAAAGCTCAAAAGAATAGGGAGACAAATGATACCTTAGTATAAAAATCAAACATTAGTTTAATTCAAACCGTTTCTAGACAAACAAAAAAAGCCACGCAAATTGCGTGGCTTTTTTACTATAAATAGTGTTATCTAATTATTTATTCAATACTGCTTGAACTTTGTCAGCCGCTTCTTGAAATTCTACAGCACTTTGAACATCTAGTCCTGAGCTGTCGATTAATTCTTTTGCGATTTCGGCATTTGTACCTTGTAATCTTACGATAATAGGCACTTTGATTGCATCACCCATATTTTTATAAGCATCTACAATACCTTGTGCAACACGGTCACACCTTACGATACCACCAAAAATGTTTACAAGAATTGCCTCTACTTTATCATCTTTAAGAATGATACGGAACGCTTCTTCTACTCTCTTAGCATCTGCAGTACCACCTACATCTAAGAAGTTTGCTGGATCACCACCAGCTTGTTTAATAAGGTCCATTGTTGCCATAGCAAGTCCTGCTCCATTTACCATACAACCTACGTTACCATCTAGATCTACATAGTTCAAGCCTACCGCTTTTGCCTCTACTTCAGTAGGGTTTTCTTCACGAGTGTCTCTTAACTCAGCAAGATCTTTGTGGCGGAATAATGCATTCTCATCTAGAGTGATCTTACAATCTACTGCTATAATAGTATTATTAGACGCTTTTAAAACTGGGTTGATTTCAAATAACGCGCTATCAGATCCTACGTATGCATTGTATAGAGAGTTAACAAATTTAGTCATCTCTTTAAATGCTTTACCGCTTAAACCTAAGTTAAAAGCAATGCGTCTTGCTTGAAAACCTTGTAATCCATGAGCTGGATCAATAGTTTCAGTAAAAATTAAATGTGGCGTTTCTTCTGCAACAGTTTCAATATCCATTCCACCTTCAGTAGAATACATAATCATGTTTTTACCTTGAGCACGGTCTAGGAGAACAGACATGTAAAATTCTTCTATTTCTGCCTCTCCAGGCTCATAAACATCCTCTGCTACAAGTACTTGATGTACTCTCTTACCTTCGGCACTAGTTTGTGGCGTTACAAGATCCATTCCTATAATCTCACCAGAGATTTCTTTTACTTGATCAAGGTTTTTTGCTAGTTTAACTCCACCGCCTTTACCACGTCCACCTGCATGAACTTGTGCTTTAATAACGTGCCATCCTGTACCGGTTTCCTCAGTTAGTGCTTTTGCTGCGGCAACTGCCTCGTCTGATGTGGTTGCGACTTTACCTCTTTGTATGGTTACTCCATAACTAGCGAGAATTTCTTTACCTTGATATTCGTGAAGATTCATAAATGTTCTTTAAAGTTCAATTTAAGTAGAGCAAAAATAAGCAAGTGAGTCATTAAAGAAAAAGAATTCTTTCTAAAAGAATGTTTAAATCGAGATATAAAATAATCGATTTCATTATTTCTATTTCTATTGAAAAACTTTAAGATTTTATTCACTTTTATTTTTCACACTCTAGTACTTTTGTAGGCTTAAGTTTTTAACATGAATAATCAAGATTTATTAAGCATAGCTCGAGAACACGGTAGTCCGGTCTATGTCTATGATGCAAATGTCATTGTAGCGCAGTATGAACGTTTAGTTTCCGCTTTCGCGAAAGCGAAAAACCTAAGAATACACTATGCTGTAAAAGCACTGTCTAACATCTCCATCTTGAAACTTTTTAAACAGTTAGGCGCTGGACTCGATACCGTGAGTCTACAAGAGGTAGAATTAGGCCTAGCCGCTGGTGTAGATCCTAAAAAAATAATTTTTACACCTAATGGAGTATCTCTTGAAGAGATTGAAAAGGTGGCAGAAAAAGGAGTGCAAATAAATATTGATAATCTATCCATCCTAGAACAATTCGGCTCTAAACATCCTAGAACGCCAGTTTGTATTAGAATCAATCCTCATGTAATGGCTGGTGGTAATGCAAATATTTCTGTAGGACATATAGATAGTAAATTTGGTATTTCAATTCACCAGATACCTCATATTTTAAGAATTGTAGAGAATACAGGTATGACGGTAAACGGTGTGCATATGCATACTGGTAGTGATATCTTAGATATAGGTGTGTTTTTATATGCTACAGAAATTCTTTTTGAAACTGCGGCTAAGTTTAAAGATCTAGAGTTTATAGACTTCGGTAGTGGATTTAAAGTACCTTATAAAGAAGGTGATGTTTCTACAGACATAGAAGATCTAGGCGAGCAGCTAAGCGAGCGCTTTAATGCTTTTTGTAAAAGTTATGGTCGTGATATAACTATGGCGTTTGAACCTGGTAAATTTCTTGTAAGTGAAGCTGGTCATTTTCTAGCACAAGTAAATGTTGTGAAACAAACTACATCTACCGTGTTTGCAGGAGTTGATTCTGGTTTTAATCATTTAATTAGACCTATGCTCTATGGCTCTTATCATGGGATTAAGAATATTTCAAATCCAGGAGGTAAAAATAGATTTTATAGTGTGGTAGGATATATTTGTGAAACAGATACTTTTGCAAACAACCGTCAGATCTCAGAAATTACAGAAGGCGACATACTTTCATTTTCAAATGCTGGTGCCTACTGTTTTTCTATGGCGAGCAATTATAATTCCCGATATCGTCCTGCAGAGGTGCTATGGTATGATGGAGCGGCTCACCTTATAAGAGAGCGAGAAACTATGAAGGATATTTTAAAAGGTCAACATCAACTAAACTTTGAAGAGCTAGTTATTTCTTAATTAGTATCTATTTCTATTATAATCAAGCTCAACTAAAACGTTGGGCTTTTTTATTTTTCTATGGTCCTGCTTACTTCAAGTTTTCATGGTCTACCCATTGAAATAAATTACTTTTGTTTCTTAATCAATAATAAATAATTAATGGCTTCAGGATTTTTTGCTTTACTAGATGATATAGGTGTTCTCATGGATGACGTAGCCTCGATGAGTAAAATTGCTACTAAAAAAACTGCTGGTATTCTAGGAGATGATCTAGCTGTAAATGCTGAAAAAGCCTCTGGTTTTGTTTCTTCGAGAGAAATTCCTGTTCTATGGGCAATTACTAAAGGATCATTTTTAAACAAATTAATTATTTTACCTGTCGCTTTCTTGCTGAGTGCATTTGTCCCTATAGTGGTAACAATTATTTTGCTATTAGGTGCTATCTACCTGGCTTTTGAAGGAGCCGAAAAAATTTATGAATGGATCATCCCGCATGAAAAATCTGAAACAGCTATTGCTGCTCCAGAAATGACAGAAAAAGAAATTCTTGAACTAGAAAAGGATAAAATAAAGAGCGCCATCGTGACTGATTTCATACTGTCAGTTGAAATAGTAATCATCGCCTTAAGCACTGTAACTGAAGAACCTATACTAAATCAAATTTTAGTGGTTTCTGTGGTTGCCATAATTGCTACTATAGGAGTTTATGGAATAGTTGCTGGAATAGTAAGAATGGACGATCTAGGAATACGGTTAATAAGATTAAGTAACGGTAAAAAAGGTTTTTCAAAAATTATTGGAACCTTTCTAGTAAATGCGTTACCATGGATCATCAAGAGTCTTTCGGTAATAGGTACTATCGCCTTATTACTAGTCGCTGGTGGCATCTTTTTACATAACATACATATGATCGAAGAATTATTGCATGGCCTTCCATCTATAGTCGCAGAGTTCTTGACTGGACTAGTTGTAGGAATTATTTCTCTAGGAGTTTTTAAACTTTTTAAAGCTATATTCTTGAGAGGTAGAGCAGCAAGTCATTAAAATTTTAGCTATCTATTTATTTAAGGATGTCGGTTATGATCTCGCTTTCGCGAAAGCGGAACTACTATAGAGCATTTAACAGATGAACTAATGTCTGTACGGACCAACTTACCTTTAATCAAATAGGAGCTTTAATCTAGCCCGTACTAAAATACTTTTCTTAAGAAGCTTAACGTATCATATAGTAAGTGCACACCTAAAGGTAAGAAAAAAGAAAGCCTGCTTTAAATAGCAGGCTTTTTTTTGTTAAGATAAAAAGTGATTACTATTACTCAATAATAACTTTTCTAGTTATCACACCGAGATTAGAATTCAACTTTACAATGTAATTACCACTTGCGATCTGTGATATATTTACGTTGATAATAGTGTCGTGATTAGCAACATCATAAGTTTTTACTTGCTGTCCTAACATATTGATGAGAGTTAAGTCTTCTAACAAAATGGTGTTTGATGTTTTTACATGAAGTTCTTTTAAACCTCTAGGCGTGTAAAATATAAGATCACTATCACTTACTTGAGTCGTTTCTGTACTCAATGTACCTTGTTGAGAGAATGTTATATAGAAACGATCATTATAATTCCCAGCGCTAAGCATAGGACTTGTATAAGTCGTGTCCTTGATATTAACATAGGTATTTAATAAGGCATCTTTTACAAATATATCTTGATCTACAGGAACATTCTTTAACTCGTCTATCACGATATTAAATGTGCTGTTATTATTTAATTTAATAAATAACGGTAGCTCTGTTTGATCTCCTATAGCTGGAACTCCTTGAATAGTCAGTTTTTCGTTAGCTGTTTTCCATGCCATATCATCAATTTGCTCATCAAGTAGTTTACCGTCAAAACCTCTATCTATTCCAAAAGTTGCATTATTATCCACGGTTACTAACAACTGTCTATGTATTAAGTTTGAAGAGTCAAAACCTAATCTAATTTTCATACGTGGATCGCTAGGTGTATTTATATCACCAGCCGCTGCAACAGGAGTAGCTCCAGGAGCTGAAACAAAGAGACTCTGTCCACTAGATTCTTTTACAAACTGTCTTTGATCATTTCTAAAACGTATCTGACCATTATCATTAATTCCTGTCACAAAGAAACCTTGACCTACAGGAATGTATTGCTCTGGTCTCTTAGTAGGAATTCCTCCTTGGTTAACGTCTGGATTAGAAGTTCCAATTGTAGCATTACCTACTCCGCCAGAAAAATTATAAGTAGCATATCCACCTTGATAGTTTGCAAGAATATGCGTGTTTCCACCCCAATGTTCCCAGAAATATACAGTACCATCAGTATCTGGATTATCGCTGATAAACTCGTGAGCATCTAATGCACTAGGATACGGATTACCTACTAAATAATCGTTACCACTGTCTATATCTAAATTGATATTACCATTATTAGGTTTACCAACGAAAACATAGTTTTGAATGGTACCAGTTGCTCCTGTTCCTTTCATAGTCCATCCTTCTCCAGAAACCTGATTACCATTAGGCCCAGCATATTCCCAGTTTGCATAGGTATTACTAGTAGTATTACCATATTTAAATAACCATCTTCCAGAGATAGTAGCTGCGGTAGTAGCGTCTCCAGGCGCTCCATCACGAACATTTCGAGATGTAAAATTCAAATCTCTAGGATTATTTACCAAAGTACCATCCTTTAACACCTCAGCAATAGAGAATCCATTGTTGTTAGAATTATTACTAATTCTACTTACAGGTGAACTCCAGTAGTTATAATCATATTTGTTTGAAGTTCCTTGTTGATCGATCTCAATTTTACCAGTAGTTGAAGAAACTAAATCACTATTATTATGTTGAATAAGCTGAGACTCTCCAACTAAATCAATTATTCCGTCTAGTTTGAGCTGGTGAGTAAGTGTTAAACCTCTATCGTTTTCTACCAGAAGTTTTCCAGGGTTACCGACCTCTAAACTTAGAAGCGTATAATTTCTATTATTTGCAACAATCTCGTGATTAACCACCGCAATATTCCAATTTATTGCTCGATTCCTACCATTTATTAATCTAGGAGTACCAGGCATGAATAAAGAATTTCCATTTTGCCATGCTGCAGGAGAATTCCAGTTTGCGTCACTTTCAGATATATAAGGCAATGGTGCTGTTTGCTCATTAATATTGAAAACATCTGGTTGTATTAAACTACCTCTGTGTTTGTTTCCAGAAGCGTCATTTAAATGAGTACCTATGTATGTATTCATATTAAAATAAGCTTCTAGAGAATCCCAGTTAAGACCAGAAATATCATTTCTTGTAATAGTATTAGGTATAATAGCTCCCTTAATTCCATTACCGTCTTTTTCAATTTCTTGATTCATCATGAATCTAATTTGACGCTGAGTAATTGCTTGATTGAAAATTCTTATTTCATCCAGACTTCCTGAAAAGTTATCTAGAATATTATTTTTATCTACATATCTAGAACCAATACAAAACTTAGAAGTATTTAATAATGGCGCATCTATATTTACTCTTCTATCTCTATGTCCGTCAATGTATAAACTAGCCTGTCCTGAACTATAGACAATTGTTAAATAATACCATACATCATTATTTAAAGCTGTGTTACTAGTAATTGTAGAATTACCATTATGTGTCATTTCTACACGATTATCGTCTCTTAAATAAAAATGATAACCATCAACACCAGAAGCACGTTTAGACACAATGGTTTTATTTGATGTAGAAGTATTTGAACCGTCAGTCTTTACCCATGCAGATATGGTATAATCACCAGATAATTCCAGCTCGTCACCCATTGCTACATAATCATTAGTACCATCAAAAAGAATATCTTTTGATGCGATTACCTCGTGAGCTACTCCAAATTTCACGTAACGAGTACCATCAAAGTCGTAATATGTAGTTTGATTAGTTCCTTCTGTTTCTAGAAAAACTGTTTCTACGTTTGTAGTAAAAGAATCATCATCTGCAAGTATCATAACATATGCATCGTTACCAACTAATGGTGGTAATGAAGCAAGACCTGTAGTAGATACCGATAATTTTACTTGTGGTATATCATTACCTACTTGAGAAATTTCTTTAAACTTCCAGGTACGTTCTGTGACATCTGTAAACGTAGTAACTAAACTAGGTCCTAATGTAACCTCTAGTGGATCTGGTAATGCCGTAAGAGTTGAACGTGTGCTTCCCCACATTAGGAAGTCGCCACTTGATTCAAATGTACTTGGGTTAGCACTATTTGTATCATATATATCTCCTAAACCGATAGTAATAAAAGTAAATGGATCTACACTTTTTGCCTGTTTTTGATTTAACAAAGAACAATCATCATAACCTATTCCTGCAACATTGTAAGTATAGCCATTATCAGTTACAGCATTCCATAGTGGATTACCATCTGAATCAAAGTAAGAACCTGGAACATGAGGAAGACCAATTTGAGGAACAGCAAATAGCCCTAATGTGATTCCATATTTTACAGCTAAGTAAGATTCCAATCGCTGTCTGTCGATATCTGGCTTACGCTCTGAAAAAGACATAATTTCTAAAATATCTCCTGTAAAACTAGGACCAAAAAATTCTGATCTACCTAACCAGTATCTAGAATTAAGAATATCTTTAAAAGTATTAGCATTCTCTTCTCTCATAAGTGCTGGGTCTAATGTAAGACCTAAGTCTACACCATCCAGATATAAATCCATTCCATCACCAGCAGCATTAAGTCGCGCATTAAAAATAACTGGTCTATCATATACTAATGTTGGATGTACAATAGCACGACCATAAGTACCACTAGAGCCTTGATTATAAGCGGCGATATCCGGATATGGACCGTATCTTGCGGATGTGTCATTTATAGAAATCCCTGTAACGTCTTCAGTACCTATTCCATCAAGATAATCATCACCTAAAAAAACGTCTTCTGTAGGTCTTGCGGCAGATATTGTAGCTGTAGGATTTATTACTATATAAATGTCTCTATTATAAAAACCTGACTTACCAAACATTTCATTGGTACCATCAAAAGACACTACAGGATTGAAGTTGGTGTTTTTCGTAGGGTTATCATAATAGGTAGGACGTAAATTTCCGCTTGAAGTTGCGCTGGTCCACTCGGCACTAATATTAGACAATGGATTTAAAGAAGAAATATTAGTCCATTGACTCACACGATCACCATCAGATAGACCTGCAAGTGTTCTCGTATTCAACCATAGTTCAAGATTTTGCCCTATTCCCAGCCCACAATCAGAATAATTTTTAGTTAATTTATTATATCCGATGATTTTAAAATTGTCAAAAGCAAATCCATTAGCAGCATGACTATTTCCATCACTTTGAAATATGAATCCAAAAACAATACCAGATTTATCATCAAAACCTTGTGAAGGTAAATCAATAGAAGCTGTCACCCATCCACCAGTATCCGTTCCCCATCCACCTAAACCGTCGATAGATGTCAAAGCGCTAATATTTCTAGTTGTATACCAGTTGATTGCTTCATCATTTTCTTTCCCAAGAGTTTGAAAAGTATTACCATTATCCGTACTGTAAATAACTTTCACTCCATCTACATTAGTTCTCGCAACATCTAAATACATTTCAAAAGACAGATTTAACTTATCGTAACCAGTAAGATTAATTGTAGGTGAAAGCGTATAAGCAAACTCATTAGGTTGATACGTATAATTTCTTCGGTTACGATAGTTGCGTTGAAGATATTTGTAACTCCCCAATCTAGTAAATCCGAGGGCGTCATTTCCTCGGACCCAATTACCATTTGCTACGTCTGTCCAGGCATTATCTCCTGTACCATTGTTAAAATTTGCATTAAAAATTGTGACTTGCCCAATCGATAATTGTAGGACAAAAAAGAAAAATGTTAGGACTGAGATCCTGTGGTTTAAGTATACTGTTTTATTCATGTTTTCCACTCTTTAAGTGATTCTCACAAGAATATGTCGCAACACTAGGTAACACAAGAAAAGTATTATGCAGTGAATACAATTATTATGCATGCATAACATAATTATCTAGTTATCAGATACGAAAGAAAATAATGCTAAACAATAAAATCGATGAAATGCATGCCGTTTATCGAAAAATTGTATTTTGAACATATGTTAAGTTACTTAATTCATCGACAAAACACATATATTAATTAACATATGTTAATTAATTTAACTTTCAAAAGTTAAGTAATGATTAAACAAATCATAAAATCGATGAAATGCACAATATAAATCGTGCTAATCTTTGAAACATAAAATATGGATATTTAACCTAGATTTTGATCAATCAACATTCTTTTCTTCAATCCACTTGCTCAGATATTTATTAGCTTTTTGGGAATGATAAACAAGCATTTGTATACTAAACGAGCCTTCTAATGTGGTGTTATTTTTGTAGGAAAAAAGCAACTGCACTCTTCCTAATAAAGCTTTCGCGAAAGCGGAATACGAATAAAACTCCTCCCATATTACCAAATTTTTACCGCTTAGAGCACACCAGTCATTCTCGTTATTATAAACCTCTAAACATTTAGAAGCAAAAGCTTCAGGATTATCTTCTACAAATCCATAAGTATCTGATTTGTTAAACATACCTTCTGCTGCAATAGACGTCATGGCTACAGGTGTATTTGCTTTCATGGCATCAAATATTTTTCCTTTTTGACCAGCACCAAAGCGCAACGGAGCTAATAGCAAGCGGTATTTACTTATAGTTTCTACTGCATCAACTGCATAACCTTTAATGATAAAGCCCAATTGAATGTCATTTAATTGATATATCGCTTGATTTTGGTATGCTCCATATACATGAACTTCTACATTTGGGTTGTTTTTTCTAATTTTTGGCCATATAAAGTTTCTCATATAAAATATAGCATCGTAATTAGGCTTGTGCAAAGAATTGCCTATCATGACCATATGTGACCTTTCTGAAAAAGTCGTGGCCTTTTCTCTGGCCGCCAGTATTTCTTTTTGATCGATTAAAAAAGGAATGTAAAATACCTTAGAGGCATCCATGTCAAATGCGTCCAGTAATAATTGGTATTCTGTCAATGAAATAATCAAGGATAAATCGCATCTATGAATCGCGGCTATCTCGCGCATTGCTACCTCTGTATACAAATTTATTTTGTTATTTTTCTTAAATGCTTCTTCTCTAGCCTTCCTTAGAAAGTGTAAATCTTCTGTATCGAGTATATGTTTTGTGTGCGGAGCATTTTCTTTAACACGCCAGCTGTACTGCTCTTCCATCATAAATCGATCATACAGTACGACATCTGGTTGTAACTTTTGAATATAAGTGTCAAAAGAAGAGTTATTCAATTTTATTTCTTGTTCTGTAATATTTAATCCGGTTAAGTCTACCGAATAATCAGATTTTGCTGCGGCACTTGCAAAATGGACCTCATAACCATCACTTTGAAAAATTTTCAATAATTGTAATAATCTAGTTCCAGCAGCGGTTGTGGTAGGTTCTGGCCAGTTATTTCCTATTACTAACAGTCGTTTCATACGACAAAGCTATACTTATTGTTTCATATATATGTAATTTGGTTTTTGAAATATTTGTAATGTGAAATGGAAAATGTCAATACAAACTGACGGTTCTGGTACCGTGGCAGATAAGTAGAATAAAGTATCTTCATCGATTTTAGGGATTTTACAATAGCTTACTCATACTGAGTGGCTTTAAAATCTTGTTAATCTTATTATCATATTTGCCCCATAAATACGAGGTAAAATATTTACTTTAGCATTTTAAAATTTAAATACTTCCATGGGTAAAATAGTTGCAATAGCAAATCAAAAAGGTGGTGTAGGAAAAACAACAACAGCCGTTAATCTAGCGGCTTGTCTAGGTGTTTTAGAGAAAAAAGTATTGTTAATAGATGCTGATCCACAAGCAAATGCAACTTCAGGTTTAGGGATAGATGTAGAGGCAATATCTCAAGGTACATATCAATTAGTTGAAAATTCTGTAGACCCTAGTGAGCTTATTTTATCCACAGACTCTCCTAACGTTGATATTATCCCAGCACATATAGATCTTGTTGCGATCGAGATTGAACTGGTTGATAAAGATCAACGCGAGTATATGATGAAGGAAGCCTTAAAAGAAATTAAAAAGAACTACGATTATATCATTATAGATTGTGCACCATCGTTAGGTTTACTAACTCTTAACGCGCTTACAGCTAGTAATTCTGTACTCATTCCTATACAGTGTGAATACTTTGCATTAGAAGGTTTAGGAAAACTCTTAAACACAATTAAAAGTGTTCAAAAAATACATAATACAGAACTTGATATAGAAGGACTATTATTAACCATGTATGATAGTAGGTTGCGATTATCAAATCAAGTTGTAGAAGAAGTAAATCAACATTTTGAAGGGTTAACATTTAAGACAATCATTCAAAGAAATGTACGTTTAAGTGAAGCACCTTCATATGGAGAAAGCATTATTAACTATGATGCATCTAGTAAAGGCTCAGAAAATTACTTGAGTCTAGCAAATGAACTTATACAGAAAAACGCTTAAGCACTATGGCCAAGGCAACTAAGAAACAAGCGCTGGGAAGAGGACTATCTGCTCTATTAAAAGACCCTAGCAACGACATAAAATCGGCAGAGGATAAAAATGCCGATCAAATAGTAGGAAACGTGATCGATCTTCCTTTAAAGGATATAGACATGAATCCTTTTCAACCTAGAACCAGCTTTAATGAAGAGCACTTGCGTGAACTTGCCAGCTCAATAAGTGAACTAGGTGTGATACAGCCTATCACAGTGCGCAAAAAAGGATTTGGAAAATATGAGCTGGTTTCTGGTGAACGTAGATGTCGTGCTTCAAAATTGCTCGGTATAGAAACCATTCCTGCATATGTGCGTATTGCAAACGATCAAGAATCTTTAGAAATGGCACTGGTAGAAAATATCCAGCGTCAAGATCTAGACCCTATTGAAATTGCACTTTCCTATCAGAGGTTAATTGAAGAAATAGACCTTACACAAGAGCAAATGAGCGATCGTGTAGGTAAATCTCGTAGTGCTATTGCAAATTATTTAAGGCTTTTGAAATTGGATCCTATCATACAGACTGGTATGAGAGATGGATTTATTTCTATGGGCCATGGTCGTGCTTTAATTAATTTAGAAAGTTTAGAGCAACAATTAGATGTATATCAAAAAATTCTTGCCGACAGCCTTTCTGTAAGAGAAACAGAGAAATTAGTTAAGGATTTAAAAGGAGGCACGCTTTCGCGAAAGCAAACTAAAAAGAACTCATTGCCAGAAAATGTGGCTGAGAAAACAAGCCATTTGAATTCATTTCTGGACACCAAAGTTACTACTACGATGTCCAGCTCTGGAAAGGGAAAAATTACTATCAATTATGCCTCAAAAGCAGACTTTGAACGCATAGTAAAATTGATTAATGAATAAATATTTATTTTACATATTTATATTTATTTGCTTTCAAGGATGGTCGCAAACAGATCCTGATACCACTGTGGATCTTAACGATATTATCGTGGCTAAAGACAGTATTTCCAGAGTTTATGATGCAAACCGCCCATCTAAGGCTGCTTTTTACAGTGCTGTGGTTCCTGGATTAGGTCAAGCATACAATAAAAAATACTGGAAGATACCACTAGCTCTAGCAGCAGTAGGAATTCCTGTTTACGTATACACTGTAAATGATAAAGAATACAACAGGTTTAGGGATGCTTTTAGAATACGTCTCGCCGGTGGTACTAATGACGAGTTCTCTAATGAAGATGGTACTCCCATAATTACTACAGCAGCTCTGGAAAGAGCACAAAGAAATTCACAGCGCAATAAGGAGTTGAGTATATTATTTACCGCAGGACTGTATGTGTTGCAAATAATTGATGCTAACGTAGATGGACATCTAAGTCAGTTTAATGTAGATCGCAACTTGAGCGTTTTACCGTATATAGATTATAACACTCTTGCTATAGGAAACACCTACGGCTTTAATTTAAGTTATTCTTTTTAAAATGAAAATTGCACTTTTAGGTTATGGTAAAATGGGTAAAACCATTGAACGTATCGCGTTAGAACGTGGTCATAGTATCATAGCAAAGTTAGGGCGTAAAGATTCTATAATAGATGGAATTTCTAATGCCGATTTAGTCATAGAATTCACAAGTCCAGAGAGCGTTCTTGATAACCTTTACAAAGTAATTCCCACAGGTATCCCATTGGTTTGTGGTACCACAGGATGGAACGATCACCTAAGCGATATTGAAAAATTAGTAGCTGAAAATAATGGAAGTATGGTGCATGCTTCTAATTTTAGTTTAGGAGTAAATTTGTTTTTTGAGTTGAATAAAAAATTAGCTCAAATGATGCATTCTTTTCCTGAATATGATGTGAGCATGCAAGAAATTCATCACACAGAGAAAAAAGATGCGCCTAGTGGAACTGCGATTACTTTGTTTGAAGGTATTTCAGAAAAATTAGATAAAAAAGAGTGGCATTTAGGTAAGCAGTCTAACGAGCAGTCTATTGCGATAGAAGCGTTGAGAGAAGAAGATGTAAAAGGAACTCATAGCGTTCTTTACAAAAACGAAATAGATAGTATAGAGATTATACATAAAGCAAACACCAGAGATGGATTTGCACTAGGTAGTATCATTGCTGCTGAATGGATTAGTAATAAAAAAGGAATATATACCATGAAAGATGTTTTAGGATTGTAACAATCTTGAATCTTATCTTACATACTATAAAATAGTTATATGAGCTGGACAGAATGGTTAATCACATTTTTAGTAATCCAATTAATACACGGATTAGGAACATGGAAAATGTATGTGGCTGCTGGATTTAAAGCATGGCAGGCATTTGTACCTGTTCTCAATGCAGTTACATTAATGAAAATAATGAATAGACCTTGGTGGTGGACTATTTTACTATTTTTACCTGTAGTAAATATTATGATGTTTATTGTAATATGGGTGGATACCTTAAGGTCTTTTGGCTACAATAAACCCAAGGATACTTTTTTGAGCGTTGTCACCTTAGGTTTTTACATCTACTATATCAATTACACACAACCTTTAAATCACATTAAAGAGAGAGAATTAACTCCTAGAACTGCTGCTGGAGAATGGACTAATTCTATTTTATTTGCGGTTATTGCAGCTACCATAGTGCATACCTATGTTATGCAACCATTCATTATCCCGACTTCTTCTTTAGAAAAAACGTTGCTTACTGGAGACTTTTTATTTGTAAGTAAGTTTCATTATGGAGCTCGATTACCTATGACTCCTATTGCAGCGCCCATGGTGCATGACACCATTCCTGTTTTAGGTGTAAAAAGCTATTTAGAACGTCCACAGTTGCCTTATATGAGATTGCCTGGTTTTCAAAAAATTGAAAGAAACGATATCGTTGTTTTTAATTTCCCTGCAGACTCTACTAATACGTATCCTTATGACGATGGAAAATATTATTATAAGCCCATCGATAAAAAGTCTAATTATGTAAAAAGATGTGTTGCTATAGCTGGAGATAAAATGTCCATGAAAGATGGAGATATTTTTATTAATGGAGAATTGTTAATTCTCCCAGAGCGTGCAAAACCACAATTCATTTACAATGTAGTAGCACAACGTATAGACCTGATGGCAGATCGTGCCTATATGATTGAAAATTATGATATAACCGAGAATATACAACAACCTGATAGAGATAATAATCCTAACGATTTACAGCTTACTGCTACAAGAGCAACTGTTGAGCGTCTTAAAAATGATGGGGTTATTTCTAGCTATGAGCGTAGAACGCTAGATGTAGGTGCACCATACAAACAATGGAGAAGAGATTTTAAGGATCCTGAAACTGCATTTTTAAAACCTAACGTTTTCCCGTACGACGGTAGAACTGGAAATAATAATGAGGATCGTGCAGAGTTTATTATTCCTGCAAAAGGTATGACAGTTGATATTGATCAAACTAATATCGCCTATTTTGAAAGAATTATAGAGGTCTATGAAGGTAGTGAGATGAACATCTTTAACGACGTCACTTACAAAGGAAATGAGGTATTTCTTAACGGTAAGCCACTTACTTCATACACTTTCAAGCAAGACTACTACTGGCTCATGGGAGATAATCGCGGTAATAGTCTAGACAGTAGATTCTGGGGTTATGTACCTTTTAATCATGTAGTAGGAAAACCAGTTTTTGTATGGATGAGTTACGATAGCAACAAGTCTTTTCCTAGTGGTTTTAGATTTGAAAGAATGTTTACCACCGTAAATGGATCTGGACAGCCTACCTCTTATTTAGTATATTTCTTAGTCGTACTTGCTGGTTATTTTGTGGTAAGAAAGATTATGAAAAATAAGAAAGCTAATAAAGAGAAGTCTTAAGAAGAAATCTCATGCAGGAACTTGTTATTCATCCATCGTATTTTCCTGATGTTATTTCATTGATACATATACACAAGTCAGCTTCTATTACATTTGAAGTGAACGATAGTTATGTAAAACAAACCTATAGAAACCGTGCAAATATTGCTGCAGCAAATGGTAAGCTAGCGCTTAACATACCCATAATACATCAAAAAAAAGGACATTCTGTTCCTTATGCCTCCATAGAAATAGATCATTCTCAAAACTGGAAGTCTATTCATTTGAAAAGTATAAAAAGTGCTTATTACAGTAGTCCATACTATGAATACTATCAAGATGAATTAGAAAAATTATACAATGATGTGCCAAAGTCTTTATTGAAATGGAACATAAAGACTACCCTATTTCTACTAGAACATTTGAATATAGATAAGGATGTAGATGAAACTACGACCTATATTAATGACACTACAGCAAAGGTACTAGTCACCGCAAAAGGTACTCCTAGCATCGAGCTCGATTCTTATATTCAAGTTTTTCAAGAAAAGCATGGGTTCCTGCAACCGCTCAGTGGACTAGACCTTCTTTTTAACTTAGGTCCAGCAGCTGGTAGTTATTTAAAAAGTCAGCATTCTAAAATTTAAGATTCATGAACAACAACTTTGCGCGTTTTAAAGCATTTTATAAAACAGCAAGTTTGTGGTCTGGCTCTCTTTTAGGATTACAACAGTTTCCTCTTAAAGAATTTGATTTTTCCTACCTTAATGAAGAAGAGGCATTAGAGTTACCTGCTATACCTCAAGGAACTGTATTAGGCAAAAGAGCTGAGTACTTTTTTAAATTTTGCATAGAAAAGTGTCAAAATTATGATCTAGTTCTTTCTAACGCTCAAATTTTTAATAAAAAAGTTACCATAGGAGAATTAGATTATATAGTACAAGAAACTACAACTGGCCAATTAGTTCATATTGAACTGGTCTATAAATTTTATATTTATAATCCAGATTTTCAATCTAGTGAGAAAGATGATCGTTTAATTGAATTAAGTAAATACAGAGGTCCTAACGGGAGAGATAACTTAATTAGAAAAATCAACCACCTTAAAAACCATCAACTTCCATTACTTTATCATACAGAAACTGAGGCGCTTTTAAACTCTCATTCTATATCCATTGAAAACATAAAGCAGCAAGTATGTTTTCTAGCTCATGTATTTATCCCTCATAAATTTTGGAATTTTAAATTCAAATACATCAATAAAGCATGTATTGTAGGTTATTATTTTAATATATCCGCTTTCGCGAAAGCGGAAACACAAAACACCTATTACCTACCAGAAAAATTTGCATGGAAAATGTCTCCTTACCCTACTGCCCTTGAACACACCTTTCAGGAAGTACTTGAAAGCGCTACACAAAGCTTGGAGCGAGGTTTTGCGCCGTTAGTATGGATGCAACTGGAAACAGGCAAATTCGAAAGATTTTTTATTGTTAAGTAAATTATTATCTTATAATAAATTAAGACTATAGCTGTATATGTCCATATGATTTGTGATAATGTAAACATCATTTAACTCAATTTTCATTAAAACAGGCGTTACCTACTTGTATCTTTATAAAAAATAAACGCCATGAACAAAAAATTTGAAAGAAAGACAAAAGACCAACCTTTATCAAGTTTTGGAGATACTAAAACAAAAAATAGAGATTTCAGCTTAGAGACTGAAACTATTAAAGACAAACAAGAAAAATCTAAATAAAGAATGAACTACCTAAACTTTGACATAGACAAAGCAAAAGATACTAGTAAAGAATTAAATATATTACTTGCTGACTATCACTTATACTATCAAAAATTAAGAAATTACCACTGGAATATTGTTGGGCATTCCTTTTTTGATCTTCATGAGAAGTTTGAAGAAATGTATGACGATGCAATCATTAAAATTGATGAAATTGCAGAGAGAATCTTAACATTAAGATTTCAGCCTACTTCTAATTACAGTGAGTATTTAGAATTATCAAACCTGAAAGAAACTAAATCAGAACTATCTGATAGAGAAATGGTAGATAATTTAATAGAAGATCACGGTCACATTTTAAGTCAGATGACCAAAGTTGTAGAAACTGCTGACAAGTGTGGAGATGAAGGTACTATTGATTTAATAGGAGCCTATATAAGAGAATTAGAGACTACTTCATGGATGTTAGATGCCTGGAGAATGAAAACTGAAGACACTAGAAAATCCATTTAGAGTTGTAATTTTATTATTTTAAAAATCCCATTTCAATAAATTTGAAATGGGATTTTTTATGTTTTGAAGTATAACAAACTTAATTTCTACGGCGTCTATTGTTAGTATTTCCTCTACCGTTCTTTTTAGTATGCTGCCTTTTATTGCTATTAGATCTAGAGCGGTTGGTACTTGTATTACGATAAATTAAGGCTTTTGATTCCAGAAGGTCTTCTTCCTTTGCCGCAAGATTAATTTCTCCATCGCTCAATTCAAATAAATGTTTAAATATTACAGAATCATCAACAGAATCTTTATTCCAGTTAAGGAAGGACTTCTTCATATGATTTGCTATGATATAAGCGAGTGCTTCTCTTTTCTCTCCTTTTTCCCATCCTAAGGCCACGTTAATCATACCTTGAATATTGTTTCCATAGAAACGGTAACGAGGACGCTTTTGTGGATATGCCATTTTCTTAGGTCTTGCCGCGAGCTCTTCTTTATCTGGTATAGGGTAAGGAGAATCAACATCAAGATCAAATCCTGCTATAACAAATAATTGATCCCAAAGCTTATGTTGAAAATCTGCAACATCTCTTAAATGAGGATTCAAGTTACCCATAACGCCTATAATAGCAGTCGCCATGCGGTTGCGCTCTTCCTTTGTTTCCAAGGTTTTACAATGCTCTACTAATTTTTGAATATGTCTTCCATATTCAGGTATGACAAGCTGGTTGCGCTCAGTATTGTATTCTAATGATGATATCAAATTGAAATGTATTTCTTAATATGAAGAGCTGCAAAATACGCAAAATAGTATTAATAATGACTTAAAGTGAAATAACACCTTCAACTTTACTAACCTCTTTATATTTTGCGATGACAGCATCTGGGTTTTTCATGTTAACGACTATAGAAACACTGGTATAAGTTCCTTTACTAGATTGCTTTGTGTTTATAACCGCTCCGGTATTATTAAAAATATCTTCTATATCTTTAATCTGAGTGCCTGAAGATGGCACTATAAACTTATACAAGTACTTTGACGGCCATAAACTAGTGTCTAAAAGTTGACTTTTTAACTTAGCATAAAACTCGTCTGATTTCTTTCTATCCATAACTATTGTGCAAATATAATTAATGATACTATCGATTGCTATCCTTAGATTTAGTTATTTTGTAACCTTATGGAAAAAACCAAACGAATTTTAATAATAGGTGGTCCTGGATCTGGAAAAACGAGCGTTTTACAAACGATTGAAAAGAACAATTTTAAGGTACATCACGAGATTTCAAGAGAAGTGACTGCAAATGCTCAGAAGAGTGGCATAGAGCAACTTTTCCTTACTGATCCGTTTGCTTTCAGTAACCAGTTGCTCGATGGTAGAATACAGCAATTTAAAAACGCTGCTTCAGGGATTAATTTTTATGATCGAGGCATTCCAGATGTACCTGCTTATCATGTTTTTACAGGAGATAAAATACCAGAAGTGTTTATGAAAGCCTGTAAAGAATATAGGTATGATCAAGTCTTTTTCTTACCACCGTGGGAAGAAATATATGAAAGTGATAATGAACGCTATGAAACTTATGATCAAGCTGTAGTTTTAGGTGATATTTTATTAGATTTTTATAAAAAGTTAGACTACTCTCCTATCTCTGTACCTAAATCTTCTATTGAGAACCGCTATAATTTTATCATAGAACAACTATAATATTGATTGAAAAATCCTTACATATTCTCAAAAATAGATTTGGCTATGAGTCTTTTAGACCTCTTCAACAAGAAATAATTTCTACGGTTTTAGAAGGTAAAGATTCCTTAGCACTGCTACCTACCGGTGGTGGAAAATCCATTTGTTATCAAATACCAGGTATACAATTAGATGGAATATGTATTGTTATTTCACCCTTAGTGGCTCTGATTAAGGATCAAGTAGATCAATTGAAAAAAAAAGGTGTCAAAGCAAGCGGTATTACCGGTGGTATTTCCTATAGAGATCTAGATGACATCCTTGATAATTGTGTTTTTGGCAATTATGATTTTTTATATTTAAGTCCAGAAAGATTAAAGCAAGATTTAGTACAAGAACGCATTCTTAAAATGAATGTTAACCTTATTGCAGTAGATGAAGCGCATTGCATTAGTGAATGGGGACATGACTTTAGACCAGCCTATCGAGAAATTAATATTCTTAGAGAGTTGCACCCACAAATTCCTGTGATCGCAGTTACAGCAACGGCTACAAAAGAAGTGCAGCAAGATATCATCTCCGTACTAGCACTTAAAAATCCACAGGTGTTTAAATCCAGTTATGAAAGAGCTAATATTCATTACCATATCCTGAACACCGCAGATAAACGTCAGGCCCTTAAAAAATTCTATGCGCAACATTCAGGTTCCAGCATAAGTTATGTACGTAGTAGAAAAAACGCAGTAGAATACAGTCTTTTACTACAGCAACAAGGTATAACTTCTGCATTTTATCATGGAGGCCTTACTAACAAATTGAGATCTACCACGTCTGACGCATGGTTACATAATAAAACACAAGTTATTGTTGCGACAAATGCCTTTGGTATGGGAATAGATAAACCAGATGTGCGCACTATAGTTCATTTACAGCTTCCTGATAGTATAGAAAGTTTTTATCAAGAGACCGGTAGAGCTGGTAGAGATGGTAAATTAAGCACGGCTCAGTTCATATATAATCGCAACGATATACAGCATGCTTATAATCAATTTGTAAAATCACAACCTACTGCAGCTTTTTTAAAATTCATTTATCGTAAGTTATCTAACTATTTAAGAATAGCGTTAGGAGAAGGTGAAGGAGATTCATTCCCATTATCATTCTCTCAATTTTGTAAAGCATATGATCTTAATGGGATGCAGGCATACAGTGCCTTAAACGCCTTAGATCGCTTTAGTGTGATACAGCTCGCCCAAGGATTTCATAGACGGTGTAGTATCCGCTTTCGCGAAAGCGGAACACAAATAATTAACTTTGCACAACATAGACCTGAAGTTAACGCTATCATTCAATCCATTTTGCGAACTTACGGCAGCAGTAAAAACCAAACACTTCAAATCAATCCATCACTTATTGCGACGAGAAGTAACACCAGCGAGGAGCTCGTTTTTGAAACTATCGATTTACTTCAAAGTCGTGAACTGATAGATGCTAGTATTGTTCATACAGATTTGCAAGTAACTTATTTAATACCTAGAGACGATGATCGCACCATTAACTCCTTTTCTAAAGAACTAGAACGACAAAATCGCATACGTCTAGAAAAATTAAAATCTATTATACAACTGGTAACGGAAACAGATAAATGTATTAATAGGATGATATTAGAGTATTTCAATGAAGAGAACGTTTCAAATTGTAATCATTGCAGCAATTGTTTAAAGTCAAGACACGAGACAGTAACAAGTTCTACCTTATTGAGATCAATAAAAGAAAAGCCGTTAAATATTCAAGAGATTATAAGTGTTACAGGTGCTTCACAAGAGTCGGTAATTGTAGAAATTAAAAGACTATTAGAACAACAATTAATTATCCTGACAGATAATAATAAATACATAGTAAATGAATAAATCTTTAAAAATTATATTTTTTGGAACACCAGAATTTGCAACCGGTGTATTAAATGAGTTGCATCATTCCATTCATGAAATAGTTGTGGTAGTAACAGCTCCGGATAAGCCAGCAGGTAGAGGAAGAAAAATAAATGAAAGTGATGTAAAAAAATATGCTGTAGAAAATCAAATTCCTGTTTTACAACCCAAAAATCTCAAATCAGAGGAGTTCCTTAAAGAACTTAGATCCTTCCATGCAGATCTTCAAGTCATAGTTGCTTTTAGAATGTTACCGAAACAAGTCTGGGACATGCCGCCATTAGGCACTTTTAATTTACATGCAAGTTTATTACCTCAGTATCGCGGTGCAGCACCTATCAATTGGGCTATTATTAATCAAGAATCAAAAACTGGTGTAACTACTTTTTTCATAGATGAAAAAATAGATACAGGAGCTATAATTGCAAATAAAGAAACTGAAATTTTACCTAATGAAAATGTAGGCAGTCTCTATAGTCGTTTAATGGTAATGGGCGCACAACTGTCACTTGAGACAGTACATATGATAGCGCAAGGCAACGTTTCTACCACAATTCAAGAAGAAAATAAACAACTTAAACCTGCGCCCAAACTTAATAACCAAAACACATTAATTAATTTTGATAAGTCTGCAACTGAAGTTGATGCTCTTGTTAGAGGGCTCTATCCCTATCCAGTAGCAAAGGCTGTTTTACAAGATCAAGATGAGAAAATTGTAAAAATCCACAAATCAAGCATTGTTCATAAAAAACATCAAATGATACCAGGCAGTTTTGTAATTGAAAACGGCTGCATACTTATTGCATGTAAAGAGGACATGATAGTAATAGAAGAGATGCAATTACCTAACAAAAAACGAATGAAAGTAAAAGATCTGTTAAATGGTTACACCTTTGATCAGGATGCTAGATTTGGCAAGGCTTGAGAGGAAATCTCTTCAAATGGCATATAGTTATTAACAATTTGTTAGTTTTATGAACAAAAGAAAGAGATTTAGCTTGTAATCCTTGTGTGGTCGCATAATCCGTATAAATTTGTTTCACGTTTTAGTTTAACCAACATTAATTTAAATTCAATTATGAACAAAACAGATTTAATCGAAGGAATGGCAGAGCACGCTGGTATTTCAAAAGCAGCAGCAAAAAAAGCATTAGAATCATTCTTAGGTAACGTAGAAGGATCTCTTAAAAAAGGTGACAGAGTATCACTTGTAGGATTTGGATCATTTTCAGTTTCTAAAAGAGCTGCACGTGAAGGTAGAAATCCACAAACAGGAAAAACTATCAAAATTGCTGCTAAAAAAGTTGTAAAATTCAAAGCAGGTAGCGATTTACAAAAAGCAGTAAACTAATTTTTTTTTTAGTTTATTTATTAAAATCCCTTCTTAATATAATTAAGAAGGGATTTTTTTATACCGCTAATATTAGAAGGAGAGAAAAGTTACTGGTATAAAACAAAGGAATGGCACTGTAATACTATTTAATGACTTTGACAGACTTGAAAAACAGTAATTTTTAAAAGTTTGCGGTTAATCCACAAATTTTGTTTATGTTTAAACATATCTTTTGAGATTTTATGAAAAATAAAGCGCCTGAAAGAGGTAACCTTTTAGTATCAGAACCATCCATTATAGGAGACCATTCTTTTTCACGATCAGTTGTGCTACTTACTGAGTTCAATACTGAAGGTGTTGTAGGGTTCATTCTTAACAAACCGCTAGGCTGCACATTAGATCAATTAATTCCAGAAATCTCTACAGAACTTGAAGTTTATCAAGGTGGTCCTGTGGATACTGATAATCTTTATTTTCTACATAATATACCAGAACTTATTCCAGGATCCCATCTAATTGAAGATGGAATTTATTGGGGTGGAGATTTTCACGCGGTAAGTGATCTTTTAAACAAAGGATTAATTACCGGTGAGGAAATTAAATTCTTTCTAGGGTACTCAGGTTGGGAAACGCATCAATTGAGTGAAGAACTAGAAGGTAATTCTTGGGTTGTTGTTGAAAATACTGATAGTAAAAACATTCTATCCAATAATATGCAAGATATCTGGAAGAAAAAGATGAAAAAATTAGGTGGTGAATATGAGCTGTGGTCTAATGCACCAGAAAATCCTTCATATAATTAATCAAAGAAAAACTCATTTAAAGACTGATTGAGTTCTATAGCTGTGTCTTTTACATAGGTTTTCTTACGGTATTTTGATACACTTTGAACTCCTCTGATCATGTTTGTAATAAAGATTTCGTCAGCTCTTTGTAGTTCAAAAGGAGTGATAGTCTCTTCCTTTATCGTGTAGTTAATCATCTTCTTTAGGCTTGTTATTACCTTACCTCTCATGATACCGTTTAAACAACCATCTGAAACAGGTGGTGTTTTAATTTCTTCTCCCTTGCGTATAAAAACATTACCAGAAATTGCTTCTACCACCATCTTATCCTGGTTAAGGAGAAGTAAATCATCATAACCATTTTCTTGAGCAAATATACCGGCAAGAATATTTACATTCTTGTTAGTAGTTTTTAAAGTACTCAACATAGATGCGTAAACAAAGTGGTCCTTAAATAAATCTATTTCCTTTTAACATTTGGTCAGCTTTATCGACACTCACCGTGTTATGTCCTTCACAGCCATTAAAATAATTAAGAAGTTCTTTTTCAGTATTGTATTTATAAGATCCTGAATCCCTTAATACATTAATTCCATCAACCCAAATATCGATATGCAAATTGTCTGACTGTGCTGGTCTATCTTTATATGCTCCACATCTAACAAAGGTTTTTACATTCTCTTCCTGAAGAATATAATATCCACCAACATTGAATTGGTTGATTTCTTTAGGCTTCAAATATGCTGACTTATGTACATCACTTAATCCATACCAAGAGACACTCTCAGTAGAAAAATGAATATTGCTATCTAAGACGGCTCTTAAATCGTCTAGCTGCGATCTGTAATTTCTATAATTCGCATCCGTTAATTTAAAAAAAAGAGCGCCATCATTAGAACCATAATTTGGTAATTCTCCTGAAACAGGATCAGTACAAGCGTCAAGGAAATCAAGCGATTTTCGTGCCCGTTCATACACTATTGTATCAAAGGTTTCATTGTTGAGTTTCGCTAATTGAATTCCCCAGGTCAAAAGTTGAACCACCACGCGATGATAATTCATTGAAAACTGTAAAAATGTACCATCTTCATCAATTTGATAGGCAATTTCTTTTTCAAACCATTTTTTGCCCTTTTCACTCCATTTCTTAGTTTCTGGCATAAAAGGGAACAATTTATCAGATAAATACAATGTTAATGTTTCAGTTATTGCATGATTATTTCTCACCGCAATTCTCGAAAAATGAATATTATTATATACATGGTGTAATTGCCAGTAAATGGCATTCATGATTTTTTGAAACAA